>Ga0335085_10000642_pt1 | contig 92819 bp, 80 predicted proteins | sample Lox_Sample_45_FD_206712 | JGI IMG/M metagenome (GOLD analysis project Ga0335085, IMG submission 206712) | Soil microbial communities from Loxahatchee National Wildlife Refuge, Florida, United States - Lox_Sample_4.5 | ecosystem: Environmental > Terrestrial > Soil > Wetlands | place: USA...
TCGGCGGTTTCGAGGGAGTAATAATCGTAGGGATTCTCCCCCAGGTGAATTCCGCTGGCGCGAAGCTGCTCGTACCCCTCACGGTCGCGCACGCCCACCCGCCCCCAGTCATCGCTCTGCAGAAGAACCAGGGGACGACTGAACCGGAGGTCACGGACCTCGGGCTTCGTGCCCCATGCTCTCAGCTTGTCAACGAATGTGAGCATCCGAGTGAAACCGATCGCCCGTACGTTCCGTCAAATATCGTTTCATCTGGTGCGGGGACGACTCTACTTTCGGGCCCGAGCACAATAGTTCCCAGCCATTTGGTCGTTCTTGCTCAAAGACAATTTCCCCAGGCTCAACCCCGCGATATTAATTATCGGAAAGACCGTCAGCTGCAACAATCGTCGCACAATTTCGTACCGGGCGAATATGTTGAGACCGGCGTTGATCAGCCGGCAAAATCCGCCCAGACTGAATACTTCCGGAACAATCTCGACCTGGGAAAAGGGCGAAAGAATCGAGCGCAGTCCGGAGCGCATATATCGCCAGTGTTCTTCATCCACAAAGCGAGGGCTCACTGCCCCAACGCTGATCAACAGCACGCCTCCCGGCTTCAGCACATCGTGCACCTGCTCGGCGGCGAGATGAGGTCTGGGAAAGTATTCAAACACGCCCGTCGCAATGACCAGGTCAAAAGTATTGGCCTGGAAAGGCAATGACTCTCCTTTTCCCACCACATTCACCAGTTGAGTTCCCGCAACATCGATTGCCACATATTGCCTGACTCTTTCCTGAAGCAGGGGACGATAGGGTTGGTACCGTCCTCCGATATCCAGCACCCGCAAGTCTTTTCCGGGGATTTGTCCCATCCAGTTCGAGATCAACTGCGCCCGCCGGCGCAGCACGAGATAATTAGGATTGGTGATCGAGGGACGAAGTCTACCCTGCGCTAGCTTTTGCAATTCCTCCAGCGAGTAGTGCTCTCCCACCATCCCCCCATGGAATGCGTTTGAAAACTGTCCGTGCCCTCAGAGATAGCCCAGGTCGCGAAGTCTCTCTTCAATCACGCGCTGCTCGGCTTCATCCATTTTTACGGCGTCGTCGCGCAGCAGTTCGCGTAGGAGAAATTTAAGGAACTCCTCGAGGTTGCCGTATCGAGCCGCGAAACGCCTCTCCGCCTCATCGCAGAGGTCGGCGGGCAGATGCAGGTCACGCAGATTATTCGGCATCAGGCATTGGCTCCGGCCCCCACCATGCCGCGCACTCGCGACCATAGTGCCCGGGCAATCAGGCGGTCATCTTGATCCAAACCAACCGCCAGTGCGATTACGACAAAAACCAGGTATGCTGAGACCAGAACGATCGCCAGCGTCATCCAGGTCGGCAGAATTCCGGCCAGTGCGAAGCGCAGCAGCAGGAGCGCGCACAAATTGCCGGCCAAGGGAGGCAGCAGGCGAAAATAGCTGCGGTTGTAGGGAAACAATCCGAGTTTGCTCCGGACCTCGCGGAGATACCATAGGTTGCTGACCGCATTGGTAACCGCGGCGCCGAGTGCAGCGCCGGTCAGACCCAACCTCGGAATCAACAGCAAACTCAGGCCCACCATCACCCCTGCCATGACGGCCTGGATTCGTATCAGGCGGCGCTGCTGCCCGGACATGAGCAGCAGGTATCCGACCGAGCCCACGCCACAGTTGATCAGCTGTCCCAGAGTGCCGATTACCAGAATGGGCCAGCCTGCTTCAAACTCGGGACCAAAAATCCTCATCAGCTCGCGCGCGAACACGATGATGACACATCCCAGAGGCAGCGTGAGCCCAAGAATCCACTTGGTAAGGGTCTGGAACAGGCGGCCCAGCAGCTCGCGCTGATCACGCGCGTGAAGGTCCGCGATGGTGGGAGAGAATATTTGGTTCACCGACTGGAGGACGGTAGGCACAAACGCGACCAGCGCAGCCGCCATGGCGTAGATTCCCAGTTCCCGCGCATTAAGATAGAAGCCGATCAGGATCTTGTCGGCTTGTGACATGACGAAGCCCAGAGCGTCCATGGCGAATACCACCGCCGAGAACGAAATGACATCCTTCTCGATCGAAGCCAGACCACCTGAGAGTGCGCGTGCCGGCTGGGGCGTCAGCTTCCACACCGCGAACGCCAGCAGGACTATCACCACGAACGCGCTCGCCGCCTGGGCAAAGATGTATCCCCAGAGCCCGAAGCCCGCCGCGACCAGACCCAGCGTGAAAATCATGGTCAACGGATTGCCGATAAAGCTGGTGATGACAGTGCGGCGGGCAACATCTTTGTATCCCGTCAGCACCTGGCCGAGGAACCCAGTCAAGGCGCCGAAGATCATGATCAGCGCGAATAAACCCAGGTATCGAGGCAACGCAGGAGCGTGATAGATGTGGACCGCCACCCAGGGTCCGACCAGCAGCATCGCTGCGCCCAGCAGAAGATTAAGAAACAACAGGAGCGCAAGGCTGCGCCCCAGAAAACCGCGCAGCAAATTGAACTTGCCGGTTGCGCTATAGCCCGCCACGAAGCGCACGGCCGAGTAAGGTAAGCCGAGGGCGTTGAAAATTCCCAGCAAGCCCACGATCGTCATGCCCAGCGCGTAGATGCCGAGGGCCTCCGCCCCCAACACCCGGGCCAGGTAGATCTTGAACAGGTATCCTGCGGCCGCGGTAAAAATCGTGCCCGCAAAGAACACCGCCGAATGGCGCGAAATGTGCTCCATCTGCTGGCGAAAGGTGGGAGGATCGGCCAGCCTCGGTTCAAGCTCCAGCAGGGCGTCGGCCGGCGGCATTTTAGCGGGCAATGACATAGCAGCGATTACGCGCGGGCTTTTACTGGCTCCGAAAACGAAGTGCTGCGCAAGAGCAAGTCTCGCAGTTGCGCCGGGTCCATGGTCTCCCACAGGTTGGGCCGCAGCTCAACCCTCTTGCCCTTCATCTCCAGCAGGCGAGGAATTTCGCTCAACTCGGCGGCCGATTCCAACACCTGTCCGATGCCGAATTTCGCGAACTGCTCGAGATATCCCGAGGTTGTATCTCGCAACCAGGAACACAGAAACACGGGGATCCCCTGGGCGGCGCACTGCAGCGCCACCGTGGATTGCACGGTCAGGCCCAGGCGGATATTGCTCCATAGTTCAGGCGAGGGCGTTCCTGCGATCACTCCGATCCCCGGTTCCTGCACAGGCAGATATTTTCTCAGGACTCGCTGGTGTCCTCTGACGCTCTCAAAGGGATGGATCTTGAAGACGAGTTTGAGTTTGCAGACCTGAGACAGTGACCATAATTTGGGCAAGAGATCACGGTACACCTCTTCCGGGCGCCATCCCATCGCCTGATAGGGTTCGGTAAAAAACACCAGCCAGGGTTCGCTCTGCCGGGCCGCCGCTTTCGCCGCATCCGAGCTGGATGGCAATCCCTGCCCGCCCAGCACGACTTTTGCCACAGGCACGCCGCACGACCGCAGCAGGAAGTCGCGCTCGATTTCGCCTTTGGCCAGATAGGTATCCGCGTGCGGCACCTTCACCGCCATCTTCGAATCCATCGCCCCGTGGTGGCACGCCAGAGTTGAGATGCCGCGGTTTCTGGCCAGAATCAAGGGAAGTCGAGTGTAGGGATTGCTGTCATCGCAGCACAGGCATCCCACGATGGTTTCGGATTGAAAGACCTGCTTCCACGCGTCACGCACCGCAATTCCCCACCGCATCAAGCCCGGAATCCGGTCCAGAACTCCAATCGCATTCGCGGCCGGGTATTCTTCCGCGCCCGCAATCAAGCGTTCTTTTAGCAATTCCCATGCGTGCGCCAGAGCTGCCACCTCCCCCGAACTGGCGGTGACAAAGTATGGGTCCAGGGATGTGGTTGAAACATTCGAGGGCAGGGCGTTCAATCGGGCGCTATTTCTGGCATACACCAGAAGAAAGCTCTGACTGGGGAGCAACGCGGCGTAAGCAACAGCGCTGCGCGAAACGTTGACGTATGCGGATGGCAACAGCACAACCGGATTTCCGGGAGTCCGGCGGCGGGGAGCTAGCCGCCGCCGCAACGCGTGTTCGCGGTCGAATTTGTCCTGAACAACCTGGCTGATCTGCGCCGTGTCCAGCTGAGCAAAAATACTGCGATAGTGTTGCGCCCATCGTCGGATGGGATGGAATCCAGCCTCGACCCTGACTTGTTGCGCTCCCGTCAAGGACTGCAATGCCGTGGCGGCAGCGCCAGACCGGCTGGCATACAGCTCACACCCGCCCTTCAGTTCCCGCGCCAGGCGGCCGATCAGAATCAGCTGGCGAAGGTCGGGTTCGATCAGCAGCGACAGCACGTCCCACCAGTCGATTCCCGATGCATCCACCCACCGGCCCATCCCGAGTTGCAGCAACTCCCGCACCCGCTGCAAGTCCTCCCGGCCTTTGGCAAAGTCGTACAAGCTAACCACCCGGGTGCGAGCCTGGCGGCTCCACATCGCGTAGGTTGCAGCCGGCGCGCGGCCCAGATCTACGACCAGGTCCCATCCCCGGTCCAGTTCGGGAATCGGGTCGTCGGGATGGAGCAGGAGCACTCTCATGGTTTTGCGTTTTCTGTGGATGCGCGACCCACCAGCCGTCGCACCCAGTGTTCCAGCCGTGGCGAAGCCTTCACCGCCGCCGCCGCGTGATAGCGCACTCTTTCCCGCAGACGAACCGCCCGTGAATCCGTAACTGTAGCGTGCAAGGTTTGGCGGTACGCATTGGCAAAGCGCTCCTTGTAGCCTTCTTCGCCCAGTCCCAGATCCAGAAGACGTATCTCTGGATCATCACAGGCTTGCTCCACCATCTTGCTGAGCAGGCAGAACCCGGGAGAAAACTGCCGCCACCTGGCATCAAACGTGGGCTGGTAATAGAACCAGCTTCCGGCAAACTGGAATCCATAATTCCACGCCACGGGCTCGTCGCCGGCCAGCAGGCGAGTCAAGACCAGCCCGCCGGCCGCGGAAAGCAGCTCGGCCAGCCCATAGAGAAATTTCTGCCGCTCCGCACTGGCCAGATTGCTCGCCCGGCCATCAGCGCGAAAGCGGGCCACATGAGCCTCCACAAAGCGTGGCAGCGCTGCCTGGATACTATTCCACTCTGTGAGATGGTCCACCGTGACCGCTCCCGTTTTCTCTAGCCCCTTGAGGTAGGAGCGAAGGGCCTTGCGTTTGACCACGGAGTCTTTCAGCTTTTGCCGCTCCGCCGCGGAACCGAGCCCGATCTGGGCGCAGCAGTAAGCTGGCCGGGAAAACACCCGGTATCCGTGCCCTCCCGCCGCACTCTGCAGGGTCCGCGATGCGGCCGAGTCGGCCGGCAGATTTGCCAGCCGCAAAATCGGCAGATGCAGCCTGGCCAGCTCTCCGAACACACTGTCCACGAATTCCGCCCGATGCTCGGGCCGGCAAATGAAATCGCAATAGTCGGCCGTGCTTCCGGCCAGAAAGGAAATTTGCTTTCCCGCTTGGTCGGTGGCCAGAGCCACGACTCCCGCCAGGGCGTCGCCCTCGTAGGCCAACAGCAGCAAAGGTTTCAGCGACGAATGATAGGCGCGACCCACGGCCATCGACCACTCCCACGTGTAGAAAACTTCCGGACGCTCCATCCCCCACGCCAGCCCGTTCCACTGGTCGCGTAGTCGCTGGTCTTGCGGAATCTCGTGGAGAATGTTCAGGCGCAAAGTTCACCCGCCGCGCTTTCCTTGGAGAAAACGTAGTAGTACCAGTCGGTAACCAATTCGCGGCTGCGACTGGGATAGTCATCCCCCAGAACAGCCACCTGGCGAAAATCAAACCGGGCCAACTCTGCTTGCACTCTGGCCGGGATCCAGCAGTGCGTCATCCACCCCCCGTGCGCCGGATCGAACAGGTAGCCTTCGCCCCGCCAAAATGCTGGCTTGGGCATGCGCCGGAGCATCCGCCCGCCAGACTCGACGGCGGCACGCAAAAATGAATGCACGGATTTTGCCACCGTGAACGACCACAGCGTAGCCGGGAAGAAGACACTCCGCTCTGAAACCAGTTTCCCGGCGAAAGCGCGCAGCCGCTCGCGGTCCCATGCCGGCCGGACCAGTATGGAACGCGGATTGTGCGAGGAAAATACCAGGACTCCTCCGGCCCGCAGCAGGCGTCCGCATTCCCGCAGACATTGCCCACGCCGATCCTCCGGGGAAACACAGTCCAACCCGTTGAAGGCGATGACAATGGCATCGAAGCAGGCATCAGGAAATGCAGACAGGTCCGAGGCATCGGAAACCAGGAACTCCAGCTCGGGAAACTTGCGCCGGCAGGATTGAACCATCTCTTCCGAATAATCCACTCCAACATAGCGGGACGCCTTCTGGGAAAGATAAGGAGTCGTGCGTCCGCCGCCGACTCCGAGGTCAAGAATGGCCATGCCCGCCTTCAAATAGGTATCAAAGAGAACACGCTCGCACGCCGTCAGATAGTCCAGTTCCGCATAATGCGAGACTACATGCGGATCGCGGTAGGCCTGGAGATTGGCAGCTCTCGTCTCCACCCGCGCGGATTGGGCTCGCACTGGCATGATGCTCCTGCGACTCAGGCCGAGACCCGAAGACGCTGCCGCAATGACCGGTAAAAACCGGAAATATGAGCTTCGAATTCTCCCAGCTTCATATCGCCGGTGACGTGAACCCGGGGCAGAGCAAACCGCGGCAGGCAAGCGCCGAAGCCACCCCCCACATTAAGGAAGGCGCAGCTGAAGCCGGCACGCTCTGCCATCTCCCGCTCCCGTTGGGTGACCGAAGCCGCGTCCCCGAAGGGATAGGCCAACGCCCACACGGGACTGCCGATTACCTGTTCCAGGCGGGCACGGCTCCCGGCAATCTCAGCCCACGCCGCCTCGGGAGATAATTGCGAGAGCAGCGGATGGGTCAAGGTATGCGCGCCTACTCCCATCCCCGCCGCCACCAGCAACCGCACTTCCGCGGCATTCAGCATCAGGAAGCGACCGCGCAAAGGGCCGGTAAGGACTTCACTGCTCCAATCGTTACTCAGCTGAAGCTGGACCTGCACTTCGTCCAGCAGCCTCTGCCGCTCCACCCTGTCGAAGCGCGACAGATGCCTGACCAGGCTCCACCACACCCGTCGTTTCTCCGGCAGGGTCCTCGATCGCGCCTGAAAGCCGTCGCCAAGATCCAGGGCTAAATCGTCCCTGGCGGTGAGCAACATCAGGTAGAGTTGCTCGTACCACAGCATGGCCGGCAACGCCTCGAGCGAAGCGCCTGTAACGAAAAACAGACAGGAGAGACCGTACTCCTGAAGAATCGGCACCATTTCAGTCAGCGTGTTTCGTAAGTCATCATCGCAGGTCAAAAGCACGGAGCGGGGAGGCAGATCCTGCTTCGCCTCACACCAGTCATGAAACTGCTGGGGAGAAACCACGTTGTAATGACTCTTCAGCAGGCGAAGTTGCCGGCGAAATGAATCTGCGCTGACCAGGCTGCCGTCGAGATCGGGATCCATCATCCTGTAGCCCTTGGGAAAGATTCCGTGATAGGTCACAATCGCCGGCCCTGCTCCGTCGCGGCGGCGAAGATAGCCCAGCTTCGCCAGGCCGGGAAATACCGCGTGCTTCAAGAACGGGCTGACTACTCTCACGCGGGTGTCACCACTTTCATCAGGCGCTCATACAAATCCAGTAGCTGCGGAAAATTTCGGTCCCAATCTGCGCGCTGGGCCACAATCGTCTGATTCCGTTTGCCGATCGCCTCCCGCTCCGACGGTTTCAGACCGGCGACGCGGAGCAGTTTGCCGGCAAAATCCTCGACGGAACCAGCCGCCGCGAGCCAACCGTTTTCTCCCGCCCTGACCCACTCACGATTGGAGGGGATGTCCGTGACCAGGACCGGCAGGCCCGTTGCCATGGCCTCCAGCAGGGAAACGGAAGCTCCGTCGGAGCGCGCACAACTGACATATGCATGAGCCGCCCGAAACCACCCCGGCAATTCCGTTGCCATAAGCTGTCCGGGAGTAAGCACCACCCGGTGCAGCCCATGGCGCGCGACAAACTCATGCACCATTCCCGCCATTCGGCCGTCGCCGGCCAATATCAGGCGTAGCATTTTATTTTCGCCCTGCGCCCGCCGGAATGCTTCGAGCAACACATCGATACCGTGCAGGGTGTCCCATGAGCGAGTGGAGATAAAACGAAACGCTCCTGGCTCTGCAGGTCTCACGCCAGCCGGCACAGGCCCGACCGCTGAAAACACTCCGCCTTTGACTCCCCAGGGAAACTGGGCAACCCGCGCATCGGAAATAGGAGCGAAACCCTGGGCCGCGATTCGCACCGCGTCGCAGTCGCACATGAATCCGTCGGCGCCGCTCAGGGCGGTGGTGGTGGCTTGCGCCCATTCTGCGTTTTGACCTGCGTCCACGAGCAAGTCCGAACCCCAGGACATGACCAGCAGCGGATGGAACCCTGACCGGGCAGCCACATAGCCGCATCCCGGAACCGGCCCGGCATGGACCAGATCAGGTCGTACCTTGGCCAGCAAAGACTGAAACTCAGGCAGGAATTCCTCGTAAACGCTCGGATCTGCCCCCCGGGGGATAACTCGCTCATGAGCCACGCTGCGGACCCCAGTTGGCAACCAACGCCGGGACGCGTTGTCATCGGCGGCTTCGTCATTCGCCGAATCCAGGAACCAGACTTCATGCTCGTAGAAAGACAGCTTTTCCAGAAACCTGCGGTTGTGCTCCGATCTATTGTCGGAAAAATACAAAATCCGCACTAATGGGCTCCCGCCTCGGTCAAGACAGTCCACGTCAGGTGCTCACCCGACCGCAGGTCGCGCGTCAACCTCTTGCCAACCACTCGAGCTAACTCATACGGCGTCACCGCCTCGCGAGGAGCCGGGCGCAACGCTTCCAGCATTGCCGCATCCAGCACCGTTCCCGCCGGCAAATCGCATGCCGCCCGCAGGCATCGCCGCTGGACCACTACTGTCTCCTGCTCGTTTTCTGCCACCCGCTTGAGCGGAGAACCCAGCGCAAACTCCAATTCACGAGTTCGGTCCACCATCTCGCGCCAGCTCTGGGGTGTCACGGAAAAGGAATGATCGGGCCCATCTCTTCGGGTATCGTCGGTAAAATGTTTTTCGATGACCCTGGCGCCCATCGCAACCGCGCCCAGTACCGTGGCGGGGCCCGGCGTATGGTCGGAAAGTCCAAGAATCGCGGACGGAAACATGGCCCGGTAGGTAGTCAGCACATTGAGATTGATGTAGCGAAAGTTCTCCAGGCTGGCGGTGTAGTTGGTATTGCACTGCATGAGCACCAGTTGGGAATTGATCCGGCAAACCTCCTCCACGGCCCGGCGTACTTCTTCGATGTCGGAAGCCCCGGTTGCCAGCAGCACCGGCTTCTGTTTTTCCGCCACTTTGCGCAGCATTTCCGGCCAGGTAATATCGCCGGATCCGATCTTGAAGAGCGCGACGTAGGGATCCAGCATGTCCACCGCCTCCAGATCGTAGGGCGCCGAAAAATATTCGATCCCGCAGGCTTCACACTCCTGCTTGAGCGCCGGCGTCCACTCCCAGGGAAGACTGGCGTCCTGATAAACCTGGAAGACACTTCTCTTCCATCCGGACTGATGGGACAACTGTTTTCCCAGACCTTGAAAACCTCGCTCGCTGACGATTCTGGCTGCCCGAAAATTCTGGAACTTGGCCGCGTCGGCTCCCGCCTCGCTGCACAAACGGATCAGCAGCTTGGCTCGTTCCAGGTCTCCATCGTGATTGGCGGAAATGTCGGCGACAAAGTAGGTGGGGTGCTCCAGGCCGACTGTTTTCTTTCCCAGTTTCAGGGTCGTCATGCCGCGGCACCGGTCACATAGCTCTTGAGTTGCTGCGGATAGCCGGCCTCGTAAAGCGCGCGAAATCGGCGGAGCCCGGCATCGACATCGGGCATTTCAAATCCCACCGCCTGAAAAACTTTGTTCGTGTTGAGAGAGATGTCGAGGGCGCGGCGAGCCTTGAGACCAGCCTCGCTCACCCGTGCGGGCACTACTTTTCCCGGGTCGAGTCCGAAGCTCGCGGCGACCCGTCTTCCGAACTCGTACTTGCTGATTTTCTCCGATCCGCTCACGTGATACAGCCCGCTCAGGCCACGGTGCCGCATCTGCAACAGCACCTCCGCTAAATCGTTTACCAGCATGGGACAAAACGTAATATCGGTGAACCCTGGCACTCGTTCGTCTTCCCGGAGATGCCGCCAGAACCACTCTCCCAGACTGAGCTTTTCCTGCGCATTCCAGCCGTAGATGTTGACCCGAACGATCAGCGCTGAGGGGAGACGCTCCAATACCGCACGCTCGCCCGCGAGCTTGGATCGCCCGTACTCATTGAGCGGAGCGGGCTGATCGCTTTCTGAATAATTACCCTGCCACCCGTCGAAAACGGCATCGGTGGAAATGTAGATCAGTCGGGCATTCAAGGCCACCGCCATATCCGCCAGCAGCGCTGACGCGCGCACGTTTAAGGTTTCGGTTTCTTCGGGGTGGGACTCGCACCAATCGACATCGGTCGCCGCGGCGCAATGAATAATAGTCTCGGGTTTCAGGCTCCGCATCAGCTCTCGAGTCGCGGCAAAATCGACCAAATCCGCCTGGCGCATGGCAGCGCCCGGAATCTGCAGAGGATGGCAATGATAGAGGCCACCCACCTCCAGACCCAGACGGCGAACCTGCACGACAACGCTGGCGCCGAGCAAGCCGCTGGCACCCGTGACCACAATCATGGTGCACCCGTGAAAGCAAGACCTGCAACCAGCCAAGGCCGGAATCTATGCTTGATCCATGATAATAGCTTCACCATCAGCCTTGGCGGAGTGCCTTCTGGGAAACGTGACGGTTCATCTCCACTAGTCCGGGTTCCCCCTTCAGCAATTTCAGCACGTCCTCCCAGGTGAAATGCTTGTCATCCTCCAGCCCCTCATACACGGCGCGCAGGAAAGCCAGATCTTCGGGCTCGTCCACCGTCCAGCGATGACCACTGTAGTCAGTCTCCCCTTCGACAGAATGCAGGGTGAACCGATCAGGATTTTCGTAGATGTATGGCGTCACGTGCTCTCGCTGATAGGGCTGCCCTGCCTGCCGCCAGGAGCGGGCCAGTGCGTCCCAGGTCATGATTTCGGTGTCGAGACCGCGAGGGTAAGTGCGGCGAAGGACGTTGCTGGCATAGTCCGGTCGCCGTTCGAGAAAGGCCCTGATGGTCGCGTCCGTCACCGCGGACTCGATCAGGGGACAGTCGGAAGTGATTCGCACAATGGCTTCCGCCCTCTCTTGCTTTGCAGCCTGGTAGTAGCGGTCCAGGACGTCATTCACTTCGCCCCGAAAAACCCGCACCGCCAAACGCCGGCACTCGTCCACAATCACGTCATCCTCGGGCTGGTGCGTGGTGGCAATGACGACCTCCCCGACCTCGCGGGCGTTCCTCACCCGCCCTACTACCCGGGCCAGGACTGTCTGCCCGCGGAGATCTTTCATCACCTTGCCCGGCAGTCGCGTACTTCCCATCCGGGCTTGAATTATGGCGACAATTCTCATTGTTGTCGTACCCGGTGGCTGTCCCGCGCGGCTAAAAAGTTGGGCTTACGCTTCCTGGACATCGCGTCTGGAAGGTGTGGACCGCGGTTTCTGACGGGACAGCAGAAACATGCAGTCAACGTTCGCATCCTCAAGGTAAGGTATCTGCTCCGCGCGGACCAGATCGAGGTCATCGAACAGGTCGAGGTAGAGCCGGGCATAGTCCGCTTTCCACAGCAGCGACTTATGACCCCGATACGTAACTTCGACAGGCTGCGGCGAATAGTACTCGTGGCCCCAGATGAATCTGCCGGCGCAGCGATGAATTTCCCGCAGGGCTCTGGGCAAGTCAGCCGGCGCGATATGAATCAGCACGCCGGAGGTGAAGACCACATCGAAAAACCTATCGGGATAAGGGATTTCAAACGCAGTCGCTAGCGCCAGTTGAGCACTCTCCAGCCGCTGGCGCGCCCGGCGCAGGGCGTATTCCTGAATTTCTAACCCGTAGATGCGCCGGAATCCCATTTCGCGCAAGGCACATAACTGGTTTCCCTCGTTGCAGCCTACCTCGAGGATGCGGGCGTCTCGTGGTATGCCTGCCAGAAAGCGCTGGTTGAGCTCGCTCCGGGCTATGCCGAAGTTTTTGCGATAGAGCGCGTCGAGCGCGGTCGGGGACAAGGAATTGCGGTCGGTGTACGCCCGTCCGAACTCGCCTCGCCACTGTTCCAACTGAGCTGTCTTCATCAGTCTTGGCACACCTGAAGCCGCATCGCGACCACGCCTTTTCAGGCCAGCGCCCGCTTCGCCGGCACCATCCTCAGTTTTTCCCCAGCCGGAGTCTCGGTCTCGATCAATTCACACAGCTGTTCTGCAGTCAGCCAGTGGGCATTGGAATCGCTGCCATAGCGGAATCCATCCGGTAGCGGCTGGCCGTCCTTCCAGTTCTGCGTGCTCCACCAGGGATGGGGCGGTTGGATGATGTACATGTCATCCAGTTCGACCGTGTTCCGGGCTTCGTCCTCGGAGACCAGCACCTCGTGCAGCTTTTCCCCCGGACGAATGCCAATGCATTCCACCGCGCATCCGGGGGCGATGGTTTCGGCCATGTCAGTCAACCGCATGCTGGGAATTTTGGGAACGAAGATTTCGCCGCCGTGCATCTGCTCGATCGCGTTCACCACGAAGCGCACACCATGCTCCAGGGTGAGCCAGAAGCGGGTCATGCGGGAATCGGTAAGCGTGATCTTGCCCCGCTTGCGTTGTTCCAGGAACACTGGAATCACGCTGCCTCGGCTGCCCACCACGTTGCCGTAGCGGGCGCAACTGAAGCGCGTGTTCCGGGCCCCGGCGTAAGCGTTGGCCTGCACAAACATTTTTTCCGCACACAGTTTGGTAGCGCCGTAAAGGTTAATGGGATTTACCGCTTTGTCCGTGCTCAAGGCCAGGATGCGATGCACGCCCTGATCGATGGCGGCATCAATCACATTGCGACCGCCCATGATGTTGGTCTGGATCGCTTCAAAGGGGTTGTATTCGCACGCCGGCACTTGTTTGAGCGCGGCCGCATGCACCACGACAGTTACGCCGGAAAGGGCGCGCTGCAGGCGTTGCGGGTCGCGGACGTCCCCGATGAAGTAGCGCAGGCTGGGATGATCGAAGCCCGCTGCCCGCATGTCATGCTGCTTGAGCTCGTCGCGGCTGAAGATGATGAGCTTTTGCGGATGATAGTCACCCAGCATCACTTCGGCGAACTTTCTTCCAAACGAACCCGTACCGCCCGTGACCAGGACCACCTGTTCCTGCCAGTTCATCCTCACAGCCCCTTTTTGATTGTGTTCGGATTATAGCGGAGATGGGAAGCACACTGATGGCTACAAGTTTTTCGTGGTGAGCAAACCTCCCATTACGAACCACAAAACGCATGAACCACGAGAGACATCAGGCACGACCAAAAGTGCGGAGCACAAACTCAACCGTGTCTCCGCCCAATGCTAGAATGTGCCTAACTTGCAGCCAAAATTTTCCTGGGAGAGTAGATGCATTCGGGTCCCTTGATTCCGGTCAACGGCCAGGTTCTGCGTGAAGTTCAGGCTGATCTCCCCATCGAGTTCAATCGCCAGTTGGGACCCTCTTCTTATCTCACTTCACCCGGGCAGGATTCCGCCCTGCGCGAGTACCTTCGTGTTCTGATCAAACGCAAGTGGCTGGTGTTCAGTTGTCTGGCGATTATCTTCGGCGTGGTGGCGCTGGCCACCATGCGCACCACTCGTATCTACGATGCCAACGGAAGCATCGCCATTAACAAGACCGATCCCGCGATACTCAACCTGAAGGACTCGGCGAACGGCGGCGGCTCGGAATATTACGACCCCACCGATCTGGATACCGAAGTAAGAATTCTCAAGAGCGACTTGCTGGCTTTGCAAGTCATCAAGCAGTTGAACCTCGACCAGCACCCGGAATTCGGCGGCACGCAAGAACCCCCCTCAAATTCCCTGGGGCTTACCACCGACGCGCTGCAGCCCGACTCGGAAAAAACCACGGCCCTGCTCGCCGCATTCAAGGGAGGTCTTCACGTCTCCCTGATTCCCAACACCAGGATCATCGAGATCCACTATCGCAGCCCGGACAAGACTCTGGCGGCCAGCGTGGTAAACACTCTGATCAACACCTATATCGAGCAGAACTTCAAGACCCGCTTTGAGTCCACCATGCAGGCTTCCGACTGGTTGTCCAAACAACTGGTCGACCTGGAGATGAAGGTTCAGACTTCACAGGAAAAGCTGGTGCAATACCAGAAACAACACGAAATCCTGGGGATTGACGAGAAGCAGAATATCACCACCTCCAAGCTGGATGAGCTCAACAAGGAACTGACCGCCGCGGAATCGGACCGGATGCAAAAGGAATCGGTCTACCGCCTGGTGCAGTCGAGCGACCCGGACACAGCCGCAGCGGCGGCGGTGAGCACCGCCAACGCTGGCAGCAGCGGCGGCGCCTCCGGGCTGATGGAGAGGATGCGCGAGCAGCAGGCTGACCTCAAAATCCAGGTGGCCCAGCTCAGCACCCAGTTCGGCAATGCCTATCCCAAAGTGGTGCAGCTCAATACTCAGCTAAAAGAAGTGGACGCCCAGCTCCAGACTGAAATGACGAAGGTGGTTTCACGGGTGCGCAGCGGCTACCTGGCCGCGCTGCAGCACGAAACCATGCTGCGCCGGGCCCTGGATAACCAGAAGCAGGAAGCCAACAAGTTGAATGAGAGCGCCATCGAGTACAGTCTGCTGAAGCGCGACGTGGAGAGCTACCGCACCCTCTACGAAGGCCTGATGGAAAAACTGAAGGAAGCGGGTGTCACGGCCGGACTCAGGTCCAACAATATCCGCAGTGTGGATAAGGCGCGGGTTCCTACCTACCCATCCGAGCCCAACGTCCCGCGCAATCTTGCTTTCGCGTTGGCCCTCGGCCTTTCCACCGGAATCGGGCTGGCATTTTTACTGGAAGGCATCGACAACACGGTGCGCACTCCGGAGCAGGCCCAGGCCATCTCCGCTTTACCGTCGCTGGGGATGATTCCGCTGGGCTCCAAGAGTGGCATCGAGGCCGCCGCCAAACGTCTCACCGTGGCCTCTTCCCGCGAAGCCGTGGAGTTGGTGACCCAGTCGCGACCCCAGTCGCAGATGGCGGAATCTTACCGCGGCCTGCGTACCTCGCTTTTGCTGACCTCGCTGGGAGGGCCGCCCAAAGTTATCCTCATCACCAGCGCTCTGCCCCAGGAAGGAAAGACCACCACCAGCATCAACACCGCCATCGTTCTCGCCCAGAAAGGCACGCGCGTCCTGTTGATCGATGCCGACCTGCGCCGTCCCAGCATTCACAAGACCCTGGGCATGGGTCCCAAAACCGGTCTCAGCAATGTGTTGACCGGCAACGCTATGCTGCAACAGGCGGTGGTGCGCTCCAGCATTCTGCCCACGCTCTTCGTGCTCACGGCCGGCACGCCGCCGCCCAATCCCGCCGAGCTTTTGGCCTCTTCCAATATGAAAGACATCCTGGCCGAACTGCGGGAACAGTACGACCACATCATCGTGGATACGCCTCCCACCCTCTCGGTGACCGACGCCGTCGTCATGTCCACTCGGGCCGATGCCGTGGTGCTGGTGATCCGCTCCGGACAAACCACCAAGCAGGCGCTGCGCCGCGCCCGCGACCTGCTCATGCAGGTCAACGCGCGGGTCTCAGGAGTGCTGCTGAACGCGGTCGATCTGACTTCCCCCGACTACTACTACTATTACGAATACCAGGGAAAATACGGCCACCGTTACTATCAGGAAGATGAACTCATGGAAGACGAAGACTCGGTTTCAAGGGCCACTTCGAGCGGCGCATAACGTAGCCATCCATTGTACGTCTGGCTTTTCCTGTAATCGCGGACCCGTAAACGCCAACATGAAAATTCCGCTTACCAGCGCTGCCAGGAAAATTTCCCTGGTGCTGGCGTCCCTGTTGTTTCTGGCGGGATACTTATGGCTCACAAGCCGCGCCCTGGGGGGCGCATACTTTTCCACCCGGCCTGATTTTGCCGATTTGCAAAGGGCGGTGCGCTGGCAACCGGGCAACGCCGACTATCGCCATCGCCTGGGCCGCTATTTTTTCCTGGTCCAACGCTCTCCAGAAGCAGCAGTCGAGGCTTATCGGGAAGCGGTCGCCCTGGATCCGCATCAGGCGCGGTACTGGTTCGATCTGGCGGGAGCCTATCAGTTACTGGGAAATACGGAGGAGCAGAAAGCAGCCCTGGAGCGCGGTCTGATGGCCGATCCCACTACGCCCGATCTGGCCTGGGAGGCGGGCAACTTCTATCTGGTGCAGGGCGAAACTGAAAAGGCGCTACGGGAATTTCGCGTGGTCATGGAAAGCGATCCCTCCTTGCCTCCCGCGGCCTTGAAGTTGTGCTGGCGGGTGAAGCCCGACGTGGACGCTCTGCTGCGCGACGTGGTGCCCCCGACGCCGGCGATTTACTCCGTGTTCCTGGACTTCCTTGTCTCCCAAAAGGAGACCGCGGCGGCCGCCAAGGTCTGGACCCAACTGGCCCAACTGCGTCAGCCCCTCCCGCATTCCTTGGCCTTCACTTACATCCGCTATCTGGTGGGACAGCATGAGGTCGACCAGGCGCGCCTGGTGTGGCAGCAGGCCGCCACCCTGTGCGGACTGTCGGCCTATCAGCCCTCACCCGAAAATCTCATCGTCAACGGCGACTTCAGTCTGACCGTATTGAACGGGGGATTCGATTGGCAATATCACCGGTCCAAGGAAGTCTCGTTGGCCCTTGACCCCACTCAATCGCACGGGGGACATCGCTCGCTGTTGATCACGTTCGACGCCCAGATGCTCGAGGACGCGGGCATTGGACAACTGGTGCCGGTCCAGCCCGCCACTGCGTATGATTTCTCGGCCTACTTCAAAGCCAATGATATTCAGGGCGCCGGCGGACCCCGCTTCGCCATTCAGGATCTCTACGCCGCGACCACTTACTTCGCCAGCGACGAATTGAAAAACGCGGATTTCTGGAAAGAAGTAAGCGGCACCTTCACCACGGGGCCCGATACCAGGCTTTTGTTGCTCCGCATTCAACGCGAACCTCCAGGAATGCCGATTCGGGGCAAACTGTGGATTGACACGGTCCGCCTCACAGCACAGGAACAGGAGCAAACGCAATGACCCTTTGTGGCTTCGAGCTGTCCCCGTGCTGACCGCTCCCGTCACCGACGCTGCGCTTCAACCGGTCCGCGCCTGGGCCTCTGACCCCATGGTCCTCTATGGGGTCTTTGGCTTGTTGCTCTTTGGCCCTTTGGCCTTCGGGGCCGTTGAGCCTTGGTCAATTTTCATGCTGGAGGCAGGAGCCGCCCTGTTGCTGGTGCTGTGGACCGTGCGGCAAGCTGCGTCCGGCGAGCTTTCCATATCCTGGAACCCGCTGTTTGCGCCCATGCTGGTGTTTGCCCTCTGTATCGCCTTCCAGCTTGCGACCGGCCGAACCGCATACCGCTACCAAACCTTTTCCGTGGCTCTGCTGTACTGTGCATACGGCATTTTCTGCTTCCTTGTGGTCCAGGTCTTGCGCCGGACCGCGCAGGTCCGGGCCCTCGCGGTGACGTTCTCTGTGTACGGCTTTCTGCTGGCTTCTTTTGCTTTGCTGCAGGGCCTTTCCTCAACCACGAAACTGTACTGGCTGCGCGCGCCTCGCACCGGCGGCTGGATCTACGGTCCTTACGTAAACCACAATCACTATGCCGGGCTGATGGAAATGCTGGTACCCATTCCGCTGGTTTTTTCTCTCACTCGTGGCGCCCGGGGTCCCCGAAAAACCATGGCCGGGATCGCGGCCGCGCTGATGGCCAGCACAATTTTTCTCTCCGGCTCGCGTGGCGGCATGCTCGCCTTCCTGGTACAGACCGGCGTGCTGGCGGCGATTGTGCTCTGGCGCCAGAAGAGCCGTTCGCTCAATTGGGCCCTGCTGTCTTTCCTGGCGATCGGACTTGGACTTGTGCTTTGGCTGGGCGGAAGCGAACTCGCGCAACGCCTGGCCACCCTGCACGCCGAAACCCGGACCGAGTTATCCGGCGGCACCCGCCTGGACATTGATCGGGACGCGCTCCGGATGTTTGCCCGCAAGCCCATCGCGGGGTGGGGATTGGGTGTGTTCGCTGATGTCTATCCCCAATTTCGCAGCTTTCACACCAATTTTTTTATCAACGAGGCCCACAATGACTACCTGCAACTTCTGGTCGAGATGGGAGGACTGGGGTTTGCGATGATGCTGTGGTTTCTGGGGACCCTGTTTCGCAACGCGTGGCGCAAGCTGCCACACTGGGGGGACGATACCAACGGGGCCGTGGCATTGGCCGCAGTGCTCGGAGTCACCGGAATACTGGTTCACAGTTTGGTGGATTTCAACCTGCAAGTTCCCGCCAATGCCAGCTTGTTTTATGTGTTCTGTATGGTGGCCGCTATGGACCCCAGATTCGGCAAGACCCGACGGAAGTCGGTACGCCGGGTCAGTCGGTCAGAGCAAATTCCAGGCCCTGACTATTCTGGACCGGAGGCACGAGAGGCACGACAAGAGCCCCTCTAAGAGTCCGCCTTGGAACTGGGAGTTAAGGCGCAACCGAGCTGACCGGAGGGTCGCCCTGCAGTAGCACCCAGGTCAACAGTCCGCCCGCCGCCGCCGCTCCTCCGTAAATTACGTAGGGAGAATCGAGAACGGCTCCGCCGCTGGCCGGGATGGCGCCGCCGCCCTTCCTGCGTTTCTTCTTTTTCTTTTCCACTGCGTTGTCCACCGTCATCTGTTGTCCTTGGGCAAGAGTGGAGGTGGTTGACCCATCGCTCACCTTCACATCACCCTTTTGCGCCACAACCTGGACGGTGTCTTCCGAAACTCGCTTCACTGCAAACTGCGTCCACCCGTTCGAAACCGGAACGACTTCGATGTCGCCGGCCTGCGTGCCCAATCCCTTGGACGTGGCCACCGTCAACCCGCCATGTTCCAGCCCAACCGTCGCGCCCTCGAACTTGACCAACGAATCCGCCAAAACTACCACGCTCGAACCCGAAGCGTTGATGCTCGCCATGGAATCGGACCTGGTCTGTACCAGGTCGCCTGGAAAAACTGCGGATGTGTGGGGCACGGTACTGCCATTGATCCATGCCGTTCCCTTGGCATAAAGCATGGCGGGGCTGGAATCCGCCGCCCATAGGGATGCGGGCACAACCGCGACCATGGTCCAGCAGGCAAGCTTCCGGAGGCTGGAGACACTCATTGCATAACTCCGATCAAGTACGATTCTGGCCTCATCGTAGCGTCTGCCTGATAGGCCGTCAATTGACATATGGCTGTTTAAGGTATCAGGGTTTCCAATAACAGTTCTTCCCGAAATGACGCCCGCGCCGCTTGGCCTGCTTCCCGGTTCCTTCTGCACCCAGACTCTTATCAGTTACCCCCGTAACCGAAATCCGCTGAAATTTCTCAACGTGCAGCCGCAAATCTGAAAATCTAGGGTGTCCTCAATCGAGGACGGCATCACCAGCGTGCTAGAATTCTGAATCGAAATCCATATCCCAAATGACCACATCTCCAGTAGCCACCACCACCGCTGTTTCTGAACTGAAAGCCAAGATCGAAAAACGTCAGGCGCGAGTAGGCATTATCGGCCTGGGCTACGTCGGTCTGCCCCTCGCCCTGCTGTTTACCGAGCAAAAGTTGCGGGTAACGGGCTTCGATATTGATCAGCGCAAGATTACCACCCTGGCCCAGGGCGGTACCTATATTGTCCGCATCCTGGCCAGCGAAATTCAGCATGCCCGCTCCCAGGGCTTCGAAGCCACCTCGGACTATGCCCGCCTGGAAGAGATGGATGCCATCATCATCTGCGTCCCCACGCCGCTCAATGAGTATCACGAGCCCGACCTCAGCTACATCACGGACACGGCCAAGGCCATTGCGCCTCACCTGCGCGCAGGTCAGTTAGTGATCCTGGAGAGTACGACCTACCCCGGCACCACGGAAGAAGTAATGATTCCGATCCTGGAACAGGGAAACAAGCGCGGGCTGAAAGCTGCCCGGCGCGGTTCCTCGAACCCGCAGGAATTCTACGTGACCTTTTCCCCCGAGCGCGAAGATCCGGGCAACACTTCAGTGGCGCGGCGGGACATTCCGAAAGTGGTGGGGGGCCTCGATCCCCAGGCCGCCGAGATGGCGGCCGCACTCTACGGCACCATTTTTAACCGCGTGGTGCGCGTGTCCACGCCCGCAGCCGCCGAAATGACCAAGCTGTTGGAGAACATTTACCGCTGCGTGAACATCGCCCTGGTCAACGAGTTGAAGATGCTTTCCCTGCGCATGGGCCTGGATATCTGGGAAGTCATCGAAGCGGCTGCCACCAAACCCTTTGGTTTTCAACCCTTCTACCCCGGTCCCGGGCTGGGGGGGCACTGCATTCCCATCGATCCTTTTTACCTTTCGTGGAAAGCCAAGGAATGGGACTTCCGCACCCGCTTCATCGAACTGGCCGGCGAGATCAACATCGGCATGCCTTATCAGGTGATCGATCACGTGGCCAAGGCGCTCAATCAACATAAGAAGGCACTCAACGGCGCCAAGGTGTTGGTGTTGGGCTTGGCCTACAAAAAGGATATTGACGATTTGCGCGAATCGCCGGCGCTGACCATTATCGAGCTCTTGCAAGCCCAGGGAGCAACCGTCAGCTACAACGACCCATTCTTCCCAACCGTAGGAAAGGGCCGCAAATATAACCTGGGAATGACCTGCGCGCCGCTGGAGAATCTGGGCCAATACGACTGCGCGGTCATCGTCACCGATCATTCGGACTACGATTACAAACGTATTGTGCGCGAATCCCAACTGGTGGTCGACACCCGTAACGCCACTAAGGGAATCGACAGCCCAAAGATCGTACGCTGCTAGGCCAACGCTGGTAGGCTAATGCTCTTAGTCCGCCAATGCTCTTACTGCTAATGACTGGCGCTGACTGGGACGGGCGCTTCAGTCCAGTGCTGACGACCGACCGACTGAGGACCGAAGACTGCCTCGCAATTCCTGCTGGCTTCCGCGTCGCTGCATCCGGGTCCTCTGCTTTTTCCCGTAACGACACCTGTCCACCACTTCTGTGCAAAAGTTTTCCGGTCTCCCCGCAGCGCCTTTGATACCCTATTCTTTCGCCAACACAACCGGCTGTTGAACAAGCGCTTGGTCCTTTTTCCTGGGATGGGATTGGCTATATTCGTGCACTGAAAATGGCGGGGAATGCCCCCGGCCTGACATTAAATAGGGTCGTTCCGGGTGAGTTAATACTCTAGGCACAGCCAGGCTTTTCAGGAAGTACCGAATATCAGCATGATTAATAACAATAACTAAGTCCCCACCGGACCAGAATCATGTCAGAGATGTACCAATACACTCCGTTTTCTTTGCTTCCCGATCGGCGGCCACCCTGGAAGGAGTTCGTCCTCACCATGGGCTTTCAGGGACTCGGCCTTTTTCTGTTGGCTTGGGCTGCCGTGTTAAACCTGGCGGTGCTCGATGCCCCGGTCCACGACTATCACTTCATTCACCTGGTGGAAACCCCGCCGGTGGTGAACCATGAGCCCGCGCCCGTGCGAGAAATTCCGCGGGTTGCACGTATGGAAACTCCGTCGGCTGAGGTGCTGCGCGTGCCCGCACCCGAGGTGCGGCCGAGGATAGCGCCTGAGGAAGTACCGGTGGCGCCGAAAGTGGAGATCGCAGCCAGCAAGCCGGTGTCGCTTCCCACGGCCACGCCGGTTATTCCACGACAGCTGGTGAAGACGCACGTTTTCTCGACCGGAAGCTCCGCTTTGCCAACCATCGCAGCGGCCCCGAAGAACGTCCAAACCGGGGGCTTTGGCGATCCGAATGGCGTGCCCGCGCGTGAGACTAGAGCCAAACCGGTGAACATTGCCCCGGCGGGTTCCTTTGATCTGCCCGTCGGACCGGGCTACGGCAACGGTGCTGGAGGAGCCAAAGGTGTTCGTGGCGTCGTCGCCAGCACGGGATTCGGCAACGGCATCGCGACCGGTGATGGCACCGGCAAAGTGAACTCTTCGCCGGGCAACGGAGTGCAGAAGAGCGGCTTCGGCGATACTCAAGCCGTCTCCGTGGCTCAACTTCGTCCCAAGCCAACCGACGATACCGCCGGCAAGATGGTTCCCGCGGAGGTCATTTTCAAACCCACTCCCACTTACACGCAAGAAGCCAGAAACCTGCGCATCGAGGGAGAGGTTGTGCTCGAGGTCGTTTTTGAGGCCTCCGGAAAGCTGCGCATCGTCCGCATAGTACAGGGACTCGGCCACGGCCTGGATGAGGCTGCCTCCCACGCCGCCGAACAGATTCGCTTCAAGCCCGCCAAACGGGATGGACAACCCTCCGACTACACCGCCCTGGTACACATCGTGTTCCAGCTAGCCTAAAGGGTATGACTGTGTGGCTATGAATGTGTGGGTCGGACACTCCTGTCCGACGCCTTTGACTTTCTGCCTTGACTTTGACTTTGTTTTTGATTGTGTCTTTTGACCTTGTACCTGCACTAAGTCCCAAACATCAAAATCAACTTCGAGCGCCCCACACACCCTCCATATACAGAGAACCTACCGCAAACCCTGTAGTCGATCGCAATTCTGAAGATGCGTGGACCGCAACTGTCATCTAACAGTGGAAATAGCCAGGAGGTCTTATCTCGATGGCACTTCAGATTCTTGCCGTGCTTGTGCTAGGCCTCATGTGCGGAAGTGAGTTAAATGTTGCGGCGTTTACCCACCCTACGCTTAACCGTCAACCCCAGGGAACGCACATATCCCTGCGTGCATCGTTCGCGGCATTGCTTGGTCGGGTGATGCCGTTTTGGATGGCGGGTTCCACTCTGCTGAATCTTCTCCTGCTGTTGCCGTTTGAGCATCTGAGCAGACCGGCGTGGCGCCTCGCTGAAATCGCCTTTGTCATTCAGGCGCTTGCGGTTCTGTTTTCGCTCACAGGCCCAGTCCCCATCAACAACCGGATTATTAGATGGACGCCCGCATCATTGCCGGACGACTGGAGGGCTCAGGAACAGCGCTGGGATCTTTACCATTGGCTCCGAACGGTTGGACTGATAGTAGCGTTCGCAATTCTCGCGGGTAGTGTCGGCTATCGTTGAGCTGGAAGCGATAATACACCCGGTGCATCGGCTGGCGCCCACGGCTTCGCGGGAAGGCATTTGCGCGCCCGCACCTGTCGCCTCGGTCACGGCCTGTGGGTTCGGCGGGAAAACCTGCTTGGACGATAGGAGTCAGCGAGAGGAGTAAGGGGGGAACCCTGAAACCTGAACCCGGTTGGAGGCTGGGGGCAAACCGGGTTTCGCGCCTACTGAATCGCGCTTCCGACCGAAGAAAACACGTTATTCGCATTGGAACCGATCAACCGGATCGTGCCTACTACGATCACCAGAATCACAGCCAGCATTACGGCGTATTCGGCGACGTCCTGTCCCTGATCGTCGTTCCAGATCTGTTGCAGCCACTTTGCCATCGGCGCCCTCCTTGGACTACCTGTCGGCCCACTGATTTCTCGTTATCTGAGTACACGACCAGCCTGAACCCCAGCAGGCGCAAAACTCAGAGTTAAGTCTGCTATTAGGGTAACTGTGGCCAGGCCCCAGTGCCAATAGCCCAAGGGTGGAAATACATAGCACCAAAGTGCTATGTCGTTAGGCGATCGTCTTTAGCGGAAGGTCCTGGTTTACCGCGAAAAGGGCCAGTTCCAGGCGGGTCGAAACGCCCAGTTTGTCGAAGATGTTGCTGAGATGATGTTTCACCGTATCTTCGCTGATCTTGAAGTACTCCGCGATTTCCTTGTTGGAATAGCCGGCCACCACGGCCGAGACAATTTCCAGTTCCCGAGGCGTAAGGCCGAACTTCTTCTGCTTCGCCTCTTCTCCCGAGGATTGCACCAGGTTCCTCAAGTATTGCACCAGGTTGGAGACGCTCTCCCGTCCGACCCAGTACTCTCCCGACATAACAGTATGGATACTTTTCAGGAGCAGTTGGGTGGCCGAGTCTTTTAGCACCACACCTCGAGCCCCCAGTTGCAGGGCTTCCACGATCTGCTTCTTCTCAGCCGCGGCGGTCAGCAGGATGACACGCACTGAGTGGGTTGGCTCCGTGCTCATTTCACGCAACGCTTCCAGACCCGGCATCCGCGGCATGGCCAGATCCAGAAGCATAATGTCGGGCTTCAGCTGGCGGGCCATTTTCACCGCTTCGCTCCCGTCGCAGGCTTCTCCAATGACCTTCAGATCGGATTCTGCCTCCAGAAGGCGGCGCAAACCGTCACGAAAGATGGGATGGTCGTCGGCAATCACGATACGTACTGGCTGCGGTCTTCGATTATTGTCCATACACCGCTTCCGGCTTTTGCGGGACACTGATCTCAAGACGCGATCCTTGTCCCGGGGTTGATTCTATCGCGAGTTCGCCTGCAATGACACGCACCCGTTCCTTAATGACCAGCGGTCCTTTGCCCAGCGCATCCAATTCTTTCTGCGTAAGCCGACCTTCGAAGGGGAATCCCTGGCCGTCGTCTTCAATCACCAGCGTCCAGTTTCCATTTCTGGCGCTCAGCCGTACCAACGCGGTACGGGCGTGGCTGTGTTTGCGAACGTTGACCAGTCCTTCCTGCACGATGCGGCTCAGCTCGCGGCACACCGGCTGGGGCATGTCCGGCTCTTCCAGATCAGACGAGAAACGCGCTGTGATGCCGGTTTCGCGTTGAAATCTCTCCACCGTGTCCCCCAGAAACGCGAGCAGCTTTCTGGAATCCACATCCAGCGATTTCATCTGCTGCATCAGTTCCCTGAGCTTCAGGACTTCTTCGCGCAGGAGTCCCTGGATCCGTCCCAGTTCCTCCGGCACCACCTCCGAGCGGGTCACCGACTGACGGCGCAGCACATCCACCTGCATCTCCACCGCGATCAGCGACTGCACCGCGCCGTCGTGAAGCTCGCGGGCAAAGCGGGCCCGTTCCAGGGCTCCGGCCCGCACGCGCAAACGCCGCAGCAGGTACACGTTGTAAACCGCCGGTCCAATCTGGCGTACCACCTCCTGCAGGAAGCGCAATTCTTCTGTAACCTCTCCCATCATCCGGGGCTCCAGAAAAAAAATCCGGCCCCACCATTCCTTTCCGAAGACAAAGGAAACCATCATCAGCTTGTTGAAGTGCCGCTGGCCCCCTATCCGGTCGAGGAACGCCGGCGACGAACTGGGAAGCTTCTGTCCCCCATGGTCGAGGCCAAGCAGGGTGAAGCTTTCGTTTTCGCTACGGCCGTTGCGCCAGGCGTACGAAGTCTCTGCCGAATAGTCGAACAGGTAGGTCTCCCGGTCCGAAGGCAGTGGATCGAGCCAGCGAAAAAAAGACGCCTCCCCGTTTCGGAGCAGCATTTCACCCACATAGACGCGATGGCCGGTGGCTTCTTGCGACGCAATCAGGGCCCGCTCCGCGCCGTACATGACCAGCAACTCGCCCACGATCTCCTGCAGCGTGCCGCTCAGGCCCGCCTCGACCCGCACCTTTCCCAGGATGCGCGCGATCACCGCCTTTTCCGAGCGCAGCCGCTTCTGCTGCTCGGCCAGGTAGCCCAGAAGCAGACCCATCACCAGCAGGTAAATGGAGAGCATGAAGAGGCGCTTCGGCTCGAAGTCCGCGGGCTGTACCCCCAACTGCGGCAAGCGCGAGCGTGCCAGCAATCGGTCCACCCAGCCAAAGAAGCCTAACTGGTACGCCAGACTCTCCAGCCACAAGAGCGATACAGCCGATGCTGCTGTGGCCACCGTCTCCCACACCCCCCAGCGATAAGCCGCCGCCGCCAGCACGAAAACAAAGAACAGGAAAAAGGGATTGGCCACGCCGGTGGCGAAAATGGACATCAATGCCGGCCAAACGATGTCCGCCGCATGCACCAGCCATCGGAACCAGAAAGTTGATTCCTCGCGCCGCCGCAGCAACAAGATGACGATTACCCCCTGGGCGATATAAAAGGCCAACAATCCGTAAGCCCAGAAGGAGTAACGGATTTCCTCGGGATCCATCCGGATGGCGACCAGCGCGGAAATGGCGAGGAAGACGCGGGCGGTAGCCAGCCATCGTTCGATGCGGCGTATTTCGCCGCGGTCAATGGGCGCTCTTTGCCGCCACAGAAACCGATGTCGCAGCGCTTGGAATGGCAATCGAGGACGACTCACTTGGTCGATGCCCACGATATTATTGGCTGGAAGCGAAGAAGAGCAAGCATAACTTGCAAAAGCAGCGGCGACGAGTGTGGGTCGGACATCCTGTCCAAGGCCTTTGAATTTGATTTTGAATTCGGTCGAGTTTGGACAGGCAACGTCAAAAGCGTCGGACAAGAGTGTCCGACCCACAGGGTCTGAAGCCACACAAAACAGCCTCAACCTCAATCAGACCACGTAGGGGCGGGTGCCCCCACCCGCCTAGTCGAGCGCAGCTCGACCGGTGTTCAGCGAGAGCAAACCAAAGCAGAGCCCCGCACTGCCGAACCGCGGGCGGCCGCACCTCAGAATAATGGTAGTTGCGCCCCCGGCCGGGCTGATGCAGGACGAAGAATCACTGCCTCCCACCGCTCCCTTTCAACGTCCGATCAAAAAAATCCACCGCAGCCCCGTAGGCCCTGAACCAATTCTTCCACATCAGGAAATCGTGTATTTCGTCGGGGAAGATCAGCTCCTCGAACCGGACATGTTGGGCACGCAGCCGTTGCGCCAGGTCCACCGTCTGACCAAACGGAACGTTTCTGTCGTCATCCCCATGAATCAGCAACACCGGAGATTTCCAGGTGGACACGGCAGCGTCCGGCGAAGAATCAAAGGCCAGCTTCTCCGCCTCCTTGGCGTCCGGCGCTCCCGGATGATTCTCCCAATGAGGCAGGAACACCGACCAATCGTGCACCCCATGCATGTCCACTCCAGCCGCGAACAGATCGGAGTTGCGGGCCAGCCCCATCGCGGTAAGAAACCCGCCGTACGATCCGCCCCAGAGCCCAATCTTCTTCGGGTCCACCGTAGGCAGGCCCTGCAGATACTTCGCACCGGCCACCACATCTTTATATTCCGCGGCTCCCCGCCAACTGGAATTGGGCGCTTCCCGGAAGGCGCGGCCATACATGATGCCCAGGCGATAATTCATGGAAAGCACAACGTAACCCTGGCTCGCCAGATACTGATTCATGGCGTAGGCATTGTGGTAGTAGTACATGTAATGGAAGCCGAGCATCATCTGTCGAACCGGCCCGCCATGCGTGAAGATCAGCGCTGGTCCGGGCTGACTCCGCCCCGCCGGAACAAACAATTGCCCGTGAATCTCCAGGCCGTCTTCGCTTTTGAAGATCACCTGCTTAGGCGTGACCAACTGGCTGGAGGGAAAGTCTGCCGGCAGCGCCTGCCGCGCGATCATTTCCCTGCCCTTCGCCTCCAGGTGATATGGCATGGCAGGGACCGTGGCGCTCGAACCCAGGCATACCACCTGCCCGCCCGTCCCGGTTTCGAGCGGGCTCCACTCCATGGTTTCACCTCGAGTCAGTGGTTGCGGATTTCCTCCCTGAAGATCAACCCGCCAAAGATGACGCCGGTCCACGTCATCCTGATTAGAGGAGAAAATAACCGAATGCCGATCGTTCGCCAGGGTGACATCTTCCACCTCGAACGAACCAGGTGTGAGCAAGGTCGCCGGACCGCCCGACGCGGCCATCGAATACAGGTGATTCCAGCCATCCTGTTCCGAGGCGAAGAGCAGTTTGTCGTTGTCCGCGAAATAGAAAGACTTGTCCGCGGTTTCTGAAGGAAATGAGTCGTTGTCTTCCTTTCCGCTGTGCCAGATTTCCCTGGCCTCGGCAGTCGCGGCATCGGCCACCCAGATGGCCCAGGGACTCGGGCGGACCGGAATCAGCGGCACCTTTTCCTGAATTCCTGGCCGGCGGACGAAGGCGATGTGCCGCCCATCCGGCGACCAACGCGGCATGCTGTCGCGATCCGCGCTGGGAGAAAGATAGCGGGCCTCTTCCCGCCCGAAATCATAGACGGCGATGAAGCTGTGATCGCCGCGAGCGCTGACCAGCGCAATGTGTCGTCCATCGGGAGACCATTTCGGATTCAAATTGTCGCCGCGCAGGTCAGTCAGCTGATGCGCAGCCGTCGCTCCTGAAACCGGCGCAATCCACAATTGCTTGTGCGCCGCCCAGACCGCAAATTGTCCATCAGGTGAAAGCTGGACGTCTTCGCATTCCTCTTCCCCGCAGCCCATCTCGCCCAGCACGCGGGGATTGCCGCCCTCTACGTCGACGGCCCACACCTGCTGCTTGCGGGACCAGACGCCGTTGGTGGGGTCGGCTACGCGCCCGTTCTCATTGGTCTCGCTGCCGCGGACGTAAACCAGCGTGCGGCCATCCGCAGTGATGCGCAGGCTCGCAATCGGCAATCCGTCGTCGCTGTCGTAGGGCGTGATCTGCCGAGCCGCGAAATCGGGTGCGTCCGCCACCCAAATATTCCGCACCCCTTTCGCATCGACTACCCAGGCCATTCGGGGGCTGTGCGCAGCCGCCACCAGGTTCGTCGGAAAAGGCGAACTCATCACCTGTTCAAGAGTAAAGTTCGTCGCGGCCGCGAAATCTGCCAAGAAAAAAGAAGTAAGCAGCAAACCCGCGATGAGTCCACTTCGTGAATAAGTCCGTGCACGCAGAATCGGCATAGGACAGAAAGCCTACTCCGTTGATTTGTAGTCTGCCAAGCCGAATGTGGGGCGCTGAACGTCATCGCTCGTGCAAGGCCGGCAAGAATCGCCTGCAAAGTACAACTGTCATCCCGAGCGCCGCCTCGAACCGCGCTTGCGCGGTGAGCGCAAGTCGAGGGACCCCTATCGCCGCGCGGACTCATCCGGTTATAGCGGATGCTTCGACTGCGCCTGATGTTTCGCCAGCACAAATCCAATTCCGCTCAGGAGCGGTAAGGGAAAGAAGGATGACGAATCCCTCCGCCACAAAATGCCCACAGTATCTATAATGCCAAGTTCACCGAATCATGATCCCGGCAATCGACTCACACGGAGGAAATGAATGCGCTCAGGCGCCCGGCTCTGTTTGCTAGCTGTTTCCTGCTTTCTACTCCTGGCTGCATCTTCGGAGACCGAACCACCGCTGCAAGGCTATTCCGCGGCTTCCTCCCGCAGCCAGCGGGAGTGGGAAACCAAATTCCGCGCTATCCCCGAACCTCAAAACCAGCGCGACTACATGCAGCGGCTTTCCGCCCGCCCCCACCACGTGGGTTCGCCCTATGACAAGGACAACGCGGAATGGATGCTGGCCAAATTCAAGGAGTGGGGTCTCGACGCTAACATTGAAAATTTCGACGTGCTGTTCCCCACGCCGAAAGCGCGGATCGTCGAACTGGTCGAACCCGCAAAATTCACCGCCAAACTGCAGGAACCCGCGCTGGCCGTCGATCCCACCTCCAACCAGCTGGCCGAACAGCTCCCCACCTACAACGCCTACTCGGCAGACGGCGACGTCACCGCGCCTCTGGTTTACGTCAACTACGGCACTCCGGATGATTACGAGGAACTGGCGCGCATGGGTGTCTCGGTCAAGGGAGCCATTGCCATCGCGCGCTACGGAAATTCCTGGCGCGGCATCAAGCCCAAGGTTGCGGCTGAGCATGGCGCCGTGGGATGCCTCATCTATTCCGATCCAGCAGATGATGGTTACGCGCAAGGTGAGGTTTTCCCCAACGGCGCCTGGCGTCCCCGCGACGGCGTGCAACGCGGCAGTGTGATGGATATGCCGCTCTATCCCGGCGATCCCCTTACTCCCGGCGTCGGTGCCACGAAAGATGCGAAGCGTCTCGATCTGAAAGATGCAAAGACTATCACCAGCATTCCCGTCCTTCCCATCTCCTACGCCGACGCGCAACCATTGCTGGCCGCGCTCAAGGGAGAAGTTGTCCCTGAAGCCTGGCGTGGTTCCCTGCCCCAAACCTACCGTGTCGGCCCCGGGCCCGCCAAGGTCCACCTCAAAGTGCAATCCAACTGGGACATCAAGCCGCTCTACGATGTCATCGTGAAAATTCCCGGCTCCACCAACCCTGACGAGTGGGTCGTGCGCGGAAATCATCATGATGCCTGGGTCAACGGCGCCGAAGACCCCATTTCGGGCGTGGTCGCTCTCTTGGAGGAAGCCCGCGCCTTCGCCACTCTTCTCAAGCAGGGGTGGAAGCCTAAACGCACCATTATTTATTGTGTGTGGGATGGCGAAGAGCCTGCCCTGCTGGGTTCTACCGAGTGGGGCGAAGCTCATGCCGATGAACTTCGTCGGCATGCTGTGGCTTACATCAATAGTGACGGCAACGGCCGCGGTTATCTCTCGATGGGAGGATCGCATTCGTTGGAGAGATTCATCAACGGCGTGGCCCGCGACATTCAGGATCCCGAGAAGAAGATCCCGGTCTGGAAGCGCGACCAGCTTAAGGCGATCGCTGATGCCAAAACTCCCGAGGACCGCAAGGAAGCGCGCGACCGGGCCGACCTGCGCATCAATGCCCTGGGTTCGGGATCGGACTGGACTGTCTTTCTCGATCATCTGGGCATCGCGTCACTCGACCTGGCCTACGGCGACGAAGATGGCGGCGGAATCTACCACTCCATCTACGATGATTTCTACTGGTACACCCATTTCTCCGACACCGACTTCAGCTATGGCCGCGCGCTTTCGCAGACTGCCGGAACCGCGGTTATGAGGCTGGCCGATGCCGATCTGCTGCCGTACGATTTCACCGGCCTGGCTGACACCATCCATAGTTATCTCGACGAACTGCAAAAGCTCCTGCAGACCAAGCAGGACGACGCCGTTGAGCGCAATAAAGAATTGGAAGAAGGAGTTTTTACCGCCATCGCCGACCCCAAGAAAACCTCGGTGCCGCCTCCCACCGAGGAGGTGCCGCCGCACCTGAACTTCGCGCCGCTGCAGAACGCGACGGATGCGTTGACTCATAGCACCGAGCGTTACCAGAAAGCGCTGGAGAAAGTCAGCCGCAACGGAGAACTGACAGTGAGCCCAGCCGTACTGCAGGCGCTGAATCAGAAGCTCATGCAGGGCGAGCGCAAGCTTACCTCCCCGGACGGACTGCCGCGCCGTCCCTGGTTCGAGCACCTCATTTACGCTCCCGGTGCCTACACCGGATACGGCGTCAAAACCATTCCTGGCGTCCGTGAAGCCATCGAGCAAAAGAAATGGAAAGAGGCCGACGAGCAGATCGCACGCGCCGCCAGCGCGCTGCAGGACGAAGCCACTCTCATCGATTCCGCCGCACAAGAACTAGAGAGCGAAAAGTAGCGCCGGCGTCTCGCCGGCTGTCCCGAGGGCGTCCCGCCCTCGGCCCGGAGGCGGAAGCAAAGTCGAGGTTCGATACTGACATCTGCGTCCTCGAGGGCCGCTTGGGCGGTTCCTCGGGGAAGAAATCTTCTAACTAATTTCCGCTTCTTGCCGATGGTTCAGGCTTGCCAAGCCTTCCGCCCTGCCCCGACCGGCGCCAGCTGGCCTCCCACGGGAAACCTCAATTCCCCCTCCGGACGATCTGCGCATTATCAGACCCCCCAACGTCGCCGCGTTCCGCCTGCTTTCCCGGAGGAAAAAAGTGACATCAGGCTTCCCGAGCGTGACCTCATTCGTGCCGCCGAAACAAGTTATCTACCGGCACATGTTGCTCTGCATTTGCTTCGTCCCCATCAGCCTGCTTCTGAGCCAGCCCGAGGTCATACTTATGGCCCGGCCGGGATCCGTAGTCTGGCATCCGGCCACGGCTCTGTCGCTGGCGTTGATGCTCGCTGTCAGCCCTTGGTATGTCTTCCTGGCCTGTTTTTCCGACACCCTCGCCGGCACCCTGTTCTATCACCAGCATCTCAAGTCCTTCAGCGTGCTGCTCGGCACCGTTGCCGCGTCTGGCTGCTATGGTGCATCAACATACTTGCTGCGCGGACCCCTGCGTATTGATCTGGGCCTGCGGCGCCAGCGTGATGTGCTCCGCTACCTGTTTGTCACCGCGGGGGCGGGATTAGGGGCCGCATCTGTGGGTAGTGCCGGCCTGGCCCTGGGCAACTCAATTCCCTGGACCAATTACTGGAGTGCGGCACTAACGTGGTTTTCCGGCGACGGCATCGGGTGCATTGGCATTGCGCCCTTTCTCCTTATTTACGTCTTCCCCTGGGTCCGCCGGGGGTTGTTTCGCCGCAAGTATGAAGTTCGGACCCCGGAGCGAGAGCAGCTACCGCCGAAGCCATTAAGAGCCGCGAACTGGTTGGAAGGAGCTGGCCAGGCCTGCGCTACATTGCTTGCGCCCTTCGTCATATTCGCGCCGAAATGGACGCCGCTCCAGCTCGACTATCTGAGCTTGATTCCGATTATCTGGATTGCCGTGCGCCATGGCATCAAGCGAGTTGTGACCGGATTGCTGGTGCTGACTTTCGGCATGGTAGTCGCCATGAATCTGTTCCCTCCGGCGCCCGCGCTGACTACCCGAATCACATTCGTCATGCTGGTGGTTTCCACCATCGGCCTGATCCTCGGGGCGGTGGTGACCGAACGCCTGCGCATGGGCCATCAGCTTCAGGCGCGGACCAGTTACTTGAATTCCCTGGTCGCCAATAGCCCGATTGGAATCATGGTTCTTGATCAGCGGGGCAACGTGGAATTGACTAATACAGCCTTCCAGAAGCTGTTTCTTTATGACCCCTCGGGTGGCCACGTCGATGCCGCCTTTACCGAGGCCCCAGGAGGCCGAGTCCGCATCCGCACAGGTCCTCGCCGGACGACCATTCCGCGGGACGGTGCAGCGCCAGCGCAGCGACGGCAAGGTCCTCGACCTCGATCTGCACGCGGTTCCCTTGATGGTGAACGGAGTGCAGCGCGGGGCCCTCGCCATCTATACCGACATTACCGAGCAAATCAAGGCCTCCGAGGCCCAGCGTCAATACGCACAGTCGTTACGCGCCATGGTGACAGAATTATCTATCGCCAAGGAAGCCGCCGAAACCACCAACCGCACCAAAAGTGAGTTCCTGGCCAACATGAGCCATGAAATACGCACGCCCATGAATGGCATCATCGGATGACGGAACTTGCGCTCGGCACTCTACTCACTCACGACCAGCGCGAGTACCTCGACATGGTGAAGAGCTCCGCCGACTCTCTCCTGTCGGTGATCAACGACATCCTGGACTCTTCCAAAATCGAGGCGGGAAAGTTTGGATATCGAAAGCGTGGAATTCAGCCTGCGCAATACCCTGGGTGACGTTACCAGTGCGCTCCGCATGCGGATCCAGCAGAAGGGCCTGAAGTTCGCCTGCCGCATTCCACTCGAGCTGCCAGATGCATTGGTGGGAGATCCTTCCCGGCTCAGACAGATCATGATCAATCTGGTGGGAAACGCCTTGAAGTTCACCGCCAGGGGCGAGATCTCCGTGAGGGTTGCAATGGAGGCCGAAACCGCCCATCCGGCCGTCTTTCACTTCAGCGTCAGCGACACTGGCATCGGAATCCCCCTGGAAAAGCAGAAACTGATCTTCGAAGCATTCACCCAATCGGATAGCTCAACCACACGCGAGTACGGCGGCACCGGACTTGGCCTGTCCATTTCCTCGCGCCTGGTCGCCCTCATGGGAGGCAACATCTGGGTGGAAAGCCAGCCGGGCGAGGGCAGCACCTTCCACTTCAAGCTGGGCTTTGGACTGCAAAAATTCCCCGCCAGCGGCGCGCTGCCCCCCGAGCCTCCCGGCCCGACGCAAGCTCCCCCGCCCGACCAGCGGCGCTTCCAGATTCTCCTCGCCGAGGACAATCCGGTAAACCAGAAGGTCGCGGTCCGATTCCTGCAAAAAAAGGTCATACCGTAGTGGTGGCCGACTCCGGGAAAAAGGCCCTCGATGCCTGGCGGAAACTGCCTTTCGACATCATTCTGATGGATGTTCAGATGCCCGAAATGGATGGGTTCGAAGCCACAGCAAGAATTCGCGAACAGGAAAAGTCCACCGGCAACCACGTTCCCATCATCGCTATGACCGCTCATGCCATGGTCGGTGACCGTGAGCGCTGTCTCGCCGCCGGCATGGATGACTATGTCTCAAAGCCGATCGACGCCGATGTTCTTTTCGCCGCCCTCCAACGCCTTCTCCCCGCAGCCGCGCAAGCCCACGCATAGCCCCACGGAGCGCCGGCGCTACCAGGGTTATGACGCCAGCTCCACGGTTCGCTTCAGCTGTCCGCAAGCGGCGTAGATATCTCGCCCGCGAGGACGGCGCACGAACGCAGGCACACCGGCCGCCCGCAAAATATTCTGGAACTGCGCCACCCGTTCCTGGGCCGGGGTCCGAAACTCAATTCCAGGTCCGGAATTCAGCGCGATCAGATTGAGTTTCGCCCGCAGGCCGCGAACCAACTCCGCCACCTCGCGCGCATTCTCGGCGGAGTCGTTGACTCCGTCCAGCAGCACGTATTCGAAGGTCAGCTTTTCCCGGTTGCGTAACGGGAATTCGCGGGCCGCGGCCATCAGTTTTTCCAGGTTCCACTTGCGGTTGATCGGCATGAGGCGGGTGCGCAATTCATCATTCGAAGCGTTGAGCGAGATCGCTATTTTCGGACGCACCGGCTCCAACGCAAAATCGTAGATGGCAGGCACAATCCCTGCTGTGGACACGGTCATGCGCGATTCAGTAATGCCCACTCCCTCCACCAGAAGGCGGACTGCTTTCATAAAATTTCCGTAGTTCAGGAAGGGCTCGCCCATCCCCATGAAGACCAGGTTGATGCGGTGCAGAGGCAGAGAGACGTCTTGATCGTTCAGCACGGCGCACACTTGCCCGACGATCTCTCCGGCGCTCAGGTTCCGTTTTATTCCCAACAGCGCCGTCAGGCAGAACTGGCACTCCACCGCACAACCCACCTGGCTGGACACGCAAATGGTTGCGCGTTCCCAAGTTCGGCCTGCCGTTTCGGCCTGGTTGCCGGCTTCGCTGCCGTCCCCTGCTTCGCCTCCATCTCCTTCCGGCATCCAGACCGTTTCCACGCTTTGTCCGTCGGCGCAGCCCACCAGATAGCGGACCGTTCCGTCACTCGACACAAACTTCTTCTCGATCCTGGGGAGGCCGACTGAGACTCCTCTCTCCGCCAGGCGCCGGCGAAAAGCCTCCGGCAGGGTAGAAATCTGCTCGGCGGTTTCAACTCGCTGACGGTAGAGACCTTCAAAGAGCTGGCGGGCACGGTAAGGAGGCTGTTCAAACTCCTCTACTAGCGCAGCCAGCTCCGCCAGCTGAAGCCCCAAAAGCGATTTTTCTGTGACTTGATCCATGATTTGAATTTAGGAATGCCTTACCTTTTCGTCCTTTGCGGTCCTCTTTGCGACCTTCGAGGTAAAGGGTTTGCTCTAAATCGCTTACTCTCTCCCGATTGTAGAGGATGCGGAGCTCCGCCGCTCACCCAGCCGTCTGCCCGATCCAGGGGGACATATTCCATCTAACTAATTGGTTCTACATAGGTAACCATGGATTAGCCGGACCCGGTTAGGGTGTGTAACAATACTGAAATGGTCCAGGAAGTCCGCAACATACGCCGCGAGGTCTTACCTAACGGCCTGACCCTGATCACCGAGGAGATGGAGCACATTCGCTCCGCCTCGATCGGGATCTGGATCAAAACCGGTTCCCGCGACGAAGACCTGCAATGGAACGGCATCTCGCATTTCATCGAACATATGGTGTTCAAAGGTACTCGGAACCGCAGCGCCGAGGAAATTGCCCGCCAGGTGGACTCCATCGGCGGCAATATGGACGCCTTCACCGCCAAGGAATGCATCGGATTTAACGTCAAAGTGCTGGACGAGCATCTGCCCATCGCCATGGATATTCTCAGCGATCTGGTGCTTAACCCGGTCTTCGACGCCACCGACATCGGCCGCGAACGCGGCGTGATTCTCGAAGAAATAAAGATGGACGAGGACAATCCGGACTACCTGGTCCACGAAATCTTTACCCAGAATTTCTGGAAAGATCATCCCCTGGGCAAACCCATCCTGGGGACCAAGGATACGGTCAAGAAATTCGAGCGCGATCCGGTTTTGGATTTTTACAAACAGCGCTTTGCGCCCGGCAACATGATCATTTCCGCCGCCGGTCATCTGAAGCACAAACAATTCGTGGAGCTGGTGGCCAAACACTTTGAGCACATGAAGCCGGTAAAGAACGGCTTTCACGGTTCTCCGCCCAGCATTGCGCCTCGCATCATCATGCGCAACAAGAAGTCGCTGGAACAAGTGCAGATCTGCGTGGGGGTGCCTTCGCATCCTATCGCCCACGAGAACCGCCACGCTTCCTACATCTTGAATACTTTGCTCGGGGGCGGCATGAGTTCGCGCCTATTCCAGAACATTCGCGAACGTCAGGGCCTGGCCTACGCCATTTACAGCGATTTATCGCCCTACCGCGATACCGGATGCCTCTCGGTTTACGCCGGCACTTCGCGCGAGTCCGCCGGCAAAGTTGTGCAGTCGGTGGTCTCCGAATTCCGCAAGCTCAAACTGGAAGCGGTTCCGGCAGATGAATTGCGCCGCTCCAAAGATCAGCTGAAGGGCAGCCTGATGCTCTCGCTGGAATCCTCAAGCGCGCGCATGTCCAACCTGGCCCGCCAGGAAATGTACTTCGACCACTTCTACACCCTCGACGAGCTGATCGAGCGCATCGAGAATGTCACAGTCGAGCAGTTGACCGAGCTGGCCAACGAATTTTTCCAGACGGAATCGATTGCCGTAACCGTGCTCGGCAATCTTAACGGGCTAAAGCTCAAGCGCGATCAGCTCGCCTGCTAGTCTCGATTCTTCCACCACCAACCACGTAGGGACGGATGCCCTCATCCGTCCGGCGGAGCGAAGCTCCGCTATTTTTTCGCGCATACGAGAGCCCGTGTCGAGCTTCGCTCGATTGGGCGGATGAGGGCATCCGTCCCGCGACAAAACACCGCTACCGCCAAAAAGTTGCCCGCCATTTTCATATCTTCGCCTGACTCTTCCTCCGGCGGTCAGCATCTAAATAGACAACTGAGCAGAACACTCAGGCATGGTGATGCCGAGCAAGATGGGTGGACTGCAGTGGATCGGAGGGTGACTATGGCGCAGGTGATTGAGTTCTACATTCCGACGCGCTTTAAGCCTAAGGTAAAGTGGGTACCCGCGGAGCAACGGGGAAAGATTCTCGTGTTCCCCACTGACCTGAAAAAGTCGGCTTAAGGGAGATCAAGACGCCCGGGTCGCGTTACTGCGAGCCGGGCGTCATTGTCCTTAGGCGGCAACCCCTCCCGTTGGGTCAGGCCGCGAGGCGCCTCGGGTCTAAGTCTTTCATTTCCTTGGTGATCTCGCGGGCAGGGGATAAGCCCTGCTCTCCTCGCAAGCAGGGTAGCGGTCCGGCCGCTACTTTCGCTGGATTAGAGCCCATTTTCGATGGCATACTAGGCGATAGGCCCGTCTTCCCCCGCGGGCGGGAGGACTCCGCGCATGCCGTTGTTGGAGGAGAAGCAAGTCACTGATATTACCCCTGCCATCGGAGATGATTCCGAACAGAAACAGCGCCGCCAGATGCTGGTCGCGCTGGCCCTACTGCTCGCCGCATTGATTCTGGTTCTGATAAAGGACCGCGACTTCTGGTTTCCGTCCGCACCCGCGGCGCATGTGCAATCGGAATCGGAGCCCGTTGAAGAGCCTACGCCCGAAGTCAAGACGCCATCCGAAACGGCAGCCGCCACGCCGGCGCCGGCTGTCCCCGCGCACAAGTCGAAGCCGCGCACCCCGCCGCCCGCCGCGGTGGATCCAGGTCCCGCGCCCGCTTTGGCGCCGGTGGTGATGAGTCGCGCTGTGCTTCCTCCGCTCGAAGTTGAAGTAGTGGCCGGGGACGAGCACCGCACCATCGCGTCAAGCACGGGTTCGGTCCGAGTGGACCTGCAAGCCCGAGCCCCTTTCTCCTCCACTCCTGCGTCTTCTTCCTCCGCTTTGTCTCCCGCGCCCAGTTCCGCCGATTCCACCGGCGTGGCCGATGCCACTGGACGGGTCCATCTTTCTCCCGGCGCCGCCCAGATTCTTTCCCGCCCGGTTGAACCGAATTATCCCCTGCTGGCCAAACAGATGAAGGTTCAGGGCGCGGTCGTGCTGGAAGCTCTGATCGGACGCGATGGAAACATTCAGGACCTCCACGTGCTCAGCGGACCCACCATTCTTTCGACTGCGGCCCGCGAAGCGGTGAAGCAATGGCGTTTCCGGCCCTACCTGCAATCCGGTCAGGCGGTCGAAACCGAGGCCCGCATCACGGTAAACTTCACCATCTCCACCCAGTAGTCCAGCAGCACGGATTCACACGGACGAGGCATTGGAAAAAAGAATTTGATCCGTGTAAATTCGTAAAATCCGTGGCTCGCGTTGCATCGCAATCCGGGAGCAGTCCTGATGGCTTTCGCAATCTCCAGTACGGCGTTTCCCCAGGGCGGCGACATTCCCAGGAAATACACCTGCGACGGCGCCGATGTGTCCCCTGAACTTTCGTGGACCGAACCTCCGGCCGGTGCTCAGAGCTTCACGCTCATCGCCGATGACCCCGACGCGCCCGGCGGCACCTGGACTCACTGGGTGCTGTACGACCTGCCCGCTACCCGCACCAGTCTGGCCGAGGGCGTAAACAAGATTGACGAACTTCCCGGTGGCGAGCGGCAAGGCCGCAACGACTTCCGCAAGATTGGTTACAACGGCCCCTGTCCGCCTCCGGGCAAACCGCATAGATATTTTTTTAAACTCTACGCGCTCAAGGGAAAGCTTGATCTCAAGCCGAGCGCGAGCCGGCAGGAAGTAGAACAGGCGCTGCAGAAGCTGGTGTTGGGCCAGGCCGAGTGGATGGGGAAATACCAGCGCTGAGTGAGCGCGCTGGATCGCGCCGCGGTGGGCTAGCCACCGCCGTTTGCAACATGTGGGTCGAGACACTCTTGTCCGACGCCTTTGATTTAGATGTTAACTTGAGGCCGACGTCCCGATCTTGCTCAACCGCAATCCAAGTTTCCAAATACAAGGCCAAGTCAAAAGTGTCCTACAAGAGTGTCCGACCCACCAGGGAGCAGTTCAAAATAAAAAATCCCGGGGCAATTTTCAGACCAGAAAAAATAAGGGCGTCCCAACTCTCGCGAGTCGCCGGACGCCCGGGCAGCCCTCCCCCAGAACTGCTCGCTAATAAAAATAAAGCCTCGGACGCACGCTGAAAATAGCACTTGGGTGCCAGCACCAGCCCACCAACGGGCGGGGTTGCCGAATCCCTCCCGTCTCTTGCGAGTGAGCAGGTGACGGGCCTCTCCCAGTCGCACAAATTTCGCGAGTGGAACAAGGCTATTGATCTGGATAATATTAATATGATATCGTGATATCACATTGAGGTGGTCATGGGGCAACTCGTAGTCCGGAATCTTGAAAACGCGGTCAAGAGGCGTTTGCAGCGCCGCGCCAAACGCCACGGTCGCAGCATGGAGGAAGAGGTGCGAGACATCCTCCGGAGCGCGGTGAGCACGGAAGATACTCCCAGCGGCGGACTCGGGACAGACATTTCCAGTTTATTCGTGGAAACAGGTCTGAAATCCGATGTGCCCGAATTGCGCGGACATACTATCGTGCCCGCAGAGTTCGAGTCGTGATTGTTTTGGACACGAACGTACTCTCGGCACTGATGCGCCAAACACCCGACACAATAGTAATTGCCTGGCTGGACAAGCAGTCTCGCACATCCGTTTGGACGACCTCGGTAACCATGCTTGAGATCCGGTTTGGCCTTCAAATCATGGCTACGGGACAGCGAAAGTCTCGGTTGCTAGAGGCGTTTGCAGCCCTGCTCGAGAAAATGGGTCATCGCATTGCCCCCTTCGATGATGAAGCTGCGGCGCAGGCTGCGGATCTTATGGCTTCGCGACAACGCAAGGGCCGGCCAGTCGAACTGCGCGACTTCATGATCGCGGGTATCGTGTCAGCGCGCCACGCTACTCTTGCCACTCGCAACCTGGTTCATTTTGAAGATCTCTCGGTTCCGGTCGTCAACCCATGGCTCGCTTGAATGTACTGCGCAAACCCGAAGCGGGTTGTGCGCGTAGCCCACTCATTCGCGTTGTTTGCGAATACGTGAGTGACTGGCCGCCCTCACGCCGAGATCGCCTTCGTACAATCCGGGCAAAGTTTGTGCGTGATCTTCGCTTCGGAGTGCGACCTCACATAGTACTCAAAGGGCTGCCAATCGCCTTTCTTATCCTGTATTTTCTTGCATGACAGACATATGGGCAGCAGTCCCTCCAGGGTGTGGATATTCGCCATGGCCGCTTTGAGTTCCCGAAGCGCGAGGTCTTTTTCGTGCTCGGCTCGATCGCGCGCTGCCAGAGATGCGGCCAACCGCTTCAGGTTACGGCGCAGCTCCAGTTGCGCTTGCACCTGGCGACCTAGGGCTCGGAGCGCTTCCAGCTGCTCTGGACTCAACTTTCGCGGCACCCGGTCAATTACGCACAGCGTCCCGAGCGCATGACCATCACTCATCAGGGGCGTACCAGCATAGAAGCGGATCTTGGGTTCTGAAACAACCAGAGGATTCTCCGCAAACCTTTCATCTTCAGTAGCGTCAGGCACGATGAAAACATCTGGCTGGAGAATCGCCGAGGCGCAGAAGGCGATGTCGCGCGAGGTCTCCTGCAGCGAGAAACCCACGCTCGATTTGAACCATTGCCGGTCGGCGTCGAGGAGGCTGATCAGCGCAATCGGGGTTTGGCAGACGCAGGACGCTATTAATGTCAGGTCATCGAAAGCCGCTTCCGGTTCCGTATCGAGGATTTCGTAGCCGCGCAGCGTCGCTAGCCGCTGTTGCTCGTTTTCTGGCTTGGGAGGAATCATCGCTGGCCTCCGGACGGGCCACATCGCCCGGACAGCGACTCTACTGCCATTTCCATGAGAGTTCAACTCTGTGCTGGTCCAATCCTGTGGCCCAGAAGCTGCCAAGCAGCTCAAGGAAACCCCCTCCCAAGCGGAGCTTGGACGGGCCGCCCTCGCGAGTAACTACAACTAAACAGAAGGGAACGAGATGGGCCGAACTAGGGCGCGGCGGCTCGCGGCCGGCTGCCAGCCCGCATTTCAGGGGCGCGCTCCACCCGGTTCCTGCCGTTGCTTTTGGCGCGATAAAGCGCGGTGTCGGCCGCGCGCAGGAGATCTTCTCCCTCCGGAAAGAACGGTGCGGTCGGGTGTCCGGCCACCAATCCGATGCTGAGCGTCACCGGGACGGGTCCAGCGTCGGTTTCCACCGCCTTTCCGATACGCACGCCCGCATCCGTTCCGCGGTGGTGGCCAGGGCCGACGCGGTGCACTCGGCCAGCACGATCAGAAACTCTTCGCCGCCATAGCGGCCCACATAATCATAGTTTCTCACCGAGGCCAGCATGCGAGCCGGCACCTCGCGCAACACCGCGTCTCCCGTCTGATGTCCGTACGTGTCATTGATTCGTTTGAAGTGGTCAAGGTCTGCCATCATGACTCCCACGGGACGTCCCAGGCGCGCGCTGCGTTGGGTCTCACGCTGCAGCAAGCTGTTAATGGCTCCATGGTTCCACAGGCCCGTCAGGTGGTCATGCGCGGACTGGAATTGCAGTTTGGTATGAACACTCAGCAGAGCGTCCTGCAGTTGTAGTATTCGCTGGCCCGCGCGCACTCGGGCGTGCAGCTCGTTCACGTCGAATGGTTTGGTCAGGTAGTCATCCGCCCCTGCTTCCAGGCCGGCCACTATGTCTGCCTTGCTGTCTTTGCCGGTAAGCAGCAGTACATACTTATAGGGACCGGTCTGCTCACTGCGAATTCTGCGGCATAACTCAATACCTTCCAGCCCCGGCATCATCCAATCCAGGATTACCATCTTGCGGGGCATCCTTATGCTGCAGGACGCTCCACGCATCCAGGCCGTTCTCCACAGCGGTAACGCGATAGTCCCACTTCTGCAAGAAGCTTTCGAGGACCTGGCGGAACATGGGATCGTCTTCCGCGATCAACACTTCATCCTGCCTGGGCGACTCGGCTCGGGAACTCTTTCCCACGCCCACGTCTGGATGCAGCATACTCACGGCGCGGTTCGCACGGACGCCTTCATCGCAAGATGGAGCGCAGCCATGTGCCGCTGCAGCGATGCGAACACTTCCCCGGCTTCGGACAGGTTCTTCTCGTGCCCCATGTTTTCCAGGGCACGGGAGGCTTGCGACGCCTCTACCGCCCCCAGATAACCGAGCTCCCCTTTGAGGCTGTGGGCCGCGCGCATGCATGCTGGGGGACAAAGACGCGATCCTGCCGGCTTTGGGCGACTCCGGGCCGGTTGAGACCTTGATGGTCGTGGTCTCCACTGACGAACACGGTGCCAGCGTGGTCGAGAAGCGCATCCGTGAACAACTGCAGCGCTCCGAGCGATTGCGAGCCACTTGCACCTTCAAACTTTCCTCGGTCGGCCTGAAGCTGCCTGCGGCGGATCGCCTGGAGCCTGTCGATAAGCTGGTTCTGGAAGTTGCCGATGGTATTACTGCGATGACCATGAAGGCCTTGGGGCGCGCCAAAGGCAGATGCACTGAGGGAGCAACCAGCATCTTTTTCGAAGATCGGAATTGATTTAAGAACTACCCACTAAGAAGGAGAAGCATGGACAAACCGAAGATCCTGATCGTTGACGATGATCCCGACCTGCGACGAGGTCTAAACCTGCGCTTGCGCGCAAGCCACTTCGATACCGCCTATGCCACCGATGGCTTCTCGGCCATTGCCATGGCCCAGAAAGAGCGTCCGGACCTCATCATTCTCGACATCGGCCTGCCCGCTGGAGATGGCTTTGTGGTACTAGATCGCTTGCAACAGAGCGCCCAGCTTTCCTCCATCCCAGTCATCGTCCTGACGGCGCGTGATTCGCAATACAACCGGGAACGCACCCTGAAGGCCGGGGCATGCGCTTTTCTGCAAAAGCCCGCCGACAACAACGAATTGATGGATGTGATTCGCACCACGCTCAATCCGGTGTGGCCAGGTACAGCGGCGGGAACCCTGCCGCAATAGGCGGGAAATTCAGACGATCAATCCATGAACACAAAGCCCGCCAGACTTTGCCCTGGCGGGCCCGGTGGTTTACGTCGTGGATCGGTTTCTAGGCTGCTTTTTTTAATTGCCTCACCTTCGCCCAACGTGCCCTCTGAGCCGCGGCGATCTTCTTGCGCGCCGCGACAGAAAGCGTTCTCCGGCGCGGTTGGGTGTAGGAACGTCCGTTGTCCAGCTTGCCTAGAACCGAAAGAGCCGCGTCAACATGCCTTAGTTGGTTGAGCAGACTCGTTCGTTCCACTCTGAGTTGCGAGACTACCGAAAGCAATCCCTTCAGCTTTGCCATGAATCCCCCCTCGGCAAGTGATCTTAACAAAACATTGAATCCAGCGGGAGGGGGCGTACAGAGCCCTTGGGGGCAAGATGCTACCGGGACTTCTTGATGTGGCGCACACTATGACCCTGAACCAGATGGAAGAGTTCCTCCGCCAGGTTCTTGGTGTGATCGCCGGCCCGTTCAAATGCCTGCGCCATGAAGAGCAAGTTGGTCACCTCGTAACTCCTGCGGCCGGCTCCCTTCTCCAGGTACTGCCGGAACACAGAATGACAGACCTGGTCCATCTCGTAGTCCATCTTGATGACCGATTCAGCCAATCCCAGATCGCGGCTACCGAATCCCTGGTGAACCCGGGCCAGCATCTCCTGCAATACCTGGGCCATCTCGATCAGAAATGCGGATTCTTTCGAATTTAGCGGCGCTGGCAAGCCGTGAATTCGCTGCACCACCGACCAGATCAAGTCACCAATGCGCTCCAGATCGATCGTAAACTTCAGGCAGGCTAGAAGTTCGCGGGCCTCCGCTTCCGGCACCTGGGTGACTGCGGCGGGCGTGGCATCATCGACCTGCCGTTCGATCTGGTCCAGTTCTTTCTCGCACTGCCGCACCGCCAGAAAGGCGATACGTGAGCCGGTCACGATGTAATCGCGAGCATTGAAAGCAGAGTCCTTCGCAATCAAGCAGGCGCGCAGGGCAGTCTCGATCGCCTGCTTGCTCGCCTCGGACTTCTCCTTGCGTGGTCGCTTCATGGCAGCATCGCTGAAGGTAAGAAATTCAGGCTAGCAGAGTCTGATCGCGGAGGCCAGTCCGCCCGCGAACAACTGGGAACGGAGAACTGGAAACTACAAACTGGGTTTATCTGACTTCCAGAAGTGCCCGCTGCGCCATCAGTCAAGTAATGGGAAACTTTGGCAGGCGAGCAGCACCAGGTCGCCCGGCGCTTCCATGAATTGCCGGAATGAGATCCCCCTCCGTTACATCGCCAGGCTCAAATGCCGCGGGCGAGGGCACCGGCGCCACACGAACTCTTTGACTTATACTTGCCCCAGCAACTGGGCAACCGGTCCGCTACGGAGATTCCCGGACGATGGTGACTGGCGACGTCCAGGCAGTGGAACTGGTTTTCCTGTTGTTGCTGCTCTTCGTGGTGGCGTTTGGAGCCCTGGCGCGGAAGCTTCAGGTCCCGTACCCCATCGTGCTCGTGATCGCGGGAGGGCTGCTCGGCTTCGTTCCCGGAATTCTCAGAATCGCGCTGAACCCTGACCTCATCTTCTTCGTGATTCTTCCGCCGCTGCTTTATTCCGCTGCCTGGCTTACCTCCTGGCGCGAATTCTCCTACAACCTGTTCAGCATTTTGCTGTTGGCTTTTGGCTTGGTCACGTTCACCGTGATCGGGGTAGCGAAGAGCGCGCATTGGCTGTTTTCCGGGTTCGACTGGAAACTCGGCCTCGTGTTGGGCGCCGTCATCGCCCCCACGGATGCAATCGCAGCCACCTCGATTGCGGAACGTGTCGGCATCCCCAGAAGAATCACGGATCTCGTCGAAGGCGAAAGTCTGGTGAACGACGCGACGGGGCTGTTGGCCCTGGAGTTCGGCATCGCCATTGTGCTGCGCGCAACGAAACTCCAACCATCACGCAAGGCATCACTCGGCTGGTTTACCTGATCTTGATCGGCGTTGCCGTGGGCCTGATCACGGGATGGACTGTGAACTGGATCGAAGTCGTATTGACCATGGTCCGATCGAGATCGCCATCAGCATATTGGTTCCCTACGCTGCCTACCTGACGGCGGACCGACTCCATGCCTCCGGCGTGCTGGCCGTGGTGGTTTGCGGACTTCATCTCAGCCGCAGGAGTTCCGGGTTCTTTCGCCCAGGTGCGGCTTCAGGCCTGGGCGGTCTGGGAGGCCCTGGACTTCATCCTCAATGGCCTGGTCTTTGTCTTGATCGGACTGCAACTGCCCTACGTCCTGGCAGGAATTCGCAACTACAGCCACAGCACGCTTTTTCTCTACGGCGCTTTGTTCAGCGCACTGGTCATTGCATTGCGGGTAGTCTGGGTCTTTCCCGGCTCCTACATCGCCTATTGGACTCGAACCCGCGTGCTCCATCAGAAGCTGAAATGCCCAACTGTGCAGGGCATTCTGCTCCTGGGCTGGACCGGCATGCGCGGAGTCATCGCGCTCGCCGCCGCCATCGCTCTGCCTCAGGCTCTGGCCGATGGCAGTCCGTTTCCGCAGCGTAACCTGATCGTCTTTCTGGCTTTCTGTGTGATTCTGGTCACCCTGGTGCTGCAGGGACTGACGCTTCCCTGGCTGGTTCGCATTCTGGGCATCGCCGATCCCCCGGGTTCCAACCTGGAGGAGCAAACCGCACGCAGGGAAATAATCGAGGCCGCGCTCTCGTACCCGGACGAATCGCGCCAGAAAGATGTGGGGGAATTCGATGCCATCTACGCGGACCTTACCGGCCACTATCGCCACCGTCTTTCCGATGTCATGGGAAACGACGATACCGAGAACCGTGTCAGCCCCGAACAGCACGAACGGTTAGTGCGTATTTCCCGTGATCTGCTTCGGCTGGAACGCCAAACTGCGGTCCGTTTGCGCAACGAAGGCCGCATCAACGACGAGACTCTGCGCCATTTGGAGCATGAGCTTGACCTGCGAGAGGCCGGTCCAGGGCATGCCTGATGGGACCGTCTAGACTGGCGCTTCGACCAGCGGGAGAAATACCTGAAAGCGCGTGTCTCCAGGCTTTGAAGTGACCTGGATCGTGCCTCGGTGCTTCTTCACGATTCGCGATACCGTGTCCAGACCCAGGCCGGTTCCCTCCCCTACAGCTTTGGTGGTAAAAAAAGGTTCGAAGATGTGCGCCTTCACTTCGGGTGAAATTCCGGGGCCATTGTCGCCAATCTCGACCACCACGCAGGTGTCATCACGGTAGGTTCGAACCGTCAGCTCACCTTTTCCGCCCATGGCATCAATCGCGTTGTCGATGAGGTTGGTCCAGATCTGATTGAGCTCGCTGCCAAATGAATTCACCAGCAGTGGGACCTTGTTATATTCGCGCCGCACCGACACTCCGCGCTTGAGCTTGTGATGCAGAATGGTAAGCGTGTTCTCCAGGCCTTTGACGATATCCACGCTTTGCGCCGGCGTCTGGTCCATGTAGGTATATTCCTTGACCGCCCGCACCAGGTCGGAGATGCGCGCCGTGCTGCTCTCGATTTCGTTCAGCAGATTTGCGATCTCGACCGAGGCCGCGATCCGGACCAGCGCGGCCCGGGCCACGTTCGCGTCCAGGGTGGCGAACAGTGACTCCAGCACCTCCGCCTTAACGCCCCTGTGCGCCAGATCGGACGCCAGTTGCCAAAGATCGCTTTGCCTGTGACTGCGTAACAACGAGTCGATCTGATCTTCCAGGTCGCTGGTGGCCAGCGTGTCCAGCGGATTTTCGTTCGGCTGCAAGAACGAAGCTTCCAGCTTTTCGATTTCTGCTTTCTGGGCAGGCATAAGCTGATGCTTTCCCAGTTCCTGGACCGCGCTTTTGATTCGCTGCAGGGCCTCGCGCAGCAGGCTGGTCGCGCGTTTGGCGGCCGAGGCGGGGTTGTTGAGTTCATGAGCCAGGCCTGCGGATAGCTTGCCTAAGCCAGCCAACCGGTCGCGCTGTTGCTCCACCCGCGTGACCTCGCGGATCCGGTCCGCCATAAGCCCCACCAGCCGCTGGGTGAGCTCCGGCATTTTCTGTATCAGTTCCGGAAAACGTGCCGAGGGAAACTTCAGGATGCGGGAATTTGTGAGCGCCCGCCCGGTTACCACCGATTTCTTCATTCTGGAGAAAGGCAGTACTCCGGTGACGTCGCCGGCCGCGAGCGGAATCACGAAGCTTTCGCCGTTGATGTCGCCGCGCGCCTGAAGTTGCCCATCGAGGACCACCACCATCGACTCCGCCGGATCTCCCAATTGCGAATACACATCTCCCGGCTTCAGCTTTATCTCCTGGGCCTGGCTGATGAACCAATCCAGTTGATCGTCAGGCAAGCCCCCAAACGTCGGTACGCGCAGCAATTCCGATTTTTCGATCATCCGTTGTTACACCTTACTCAAATACTGATGAATGAACTGCACCGCCACCGATCCCTCGCCCACTCCGGAGGCCACCCGCTTGACCGAGCCGTGGCGCACATCGCCAACCGCAAATATGCCGGGCACATTGGTCTCCAGCAGAAAGGGGTCGCGCTCCAGCCCCCAGCCCCTGGGGGATTGCCCGTCGCGTATGAGATCCGGACCGGTCAGGATAAAACCGCGTTCGTCGCGTTCGATCAATCCCGCCAGCCAGTCGGTTCGCGGCAGGGCCCCGATAAAGATGAACATCGAACTGGCCGGCACGCGCTCGACCTTATTGGTGTCGGAACACAGCACTGAAATTTCTTCCAGATGGGTTGCTCCGTGGGCCTCCACTACGCTGGCGTGCGCCCACAACTGTATGTTGGGAGTCTCCTTAATCTGGTCGATCAGATACTGCGACATGGTGCTGGCCAGCGAATCCCCCCGTACCAGAATGACCACGCGTTCGGCATACTTGGCAAAGTTCATGGCCGCCTGGCCCGCTGAATTTGCCCCGCCCACCACGTAAACAATCTCGCCCTCGCAGGACAGAGCCTCGGTAGCGCCGCCGCCATAGTAAATTCCCGCACCCTGAAGGCGGTCAATGCCCTCAGCCTCAAGCTTGCGCCATTGCACTCCGGTCGAAATCATCAAGGCGTGACAGGAAATTTCGTTTCCGTCCGCCAGCTTGATGATCCGGTAAGACCCTTCCGTGCGAGCGCTGACTGCTTCCAGGGGCGACAGGATTTCCACTCCAAACCGTTGCGCCTGCACCACGGCGCGACGCGCCAGATCGTTACCGCTGAGCCCAGCTGGAAATCCCAGGTAGTTCTCGATGCGTGAACTCATCCCCGCCTGGCCGCCCGGCGCTTCCCGCTCGATCATCACCGTGTGCAGTCCCTCCGACGCACCATAGACCGCAGCCGCCAGACCCGCCGGCCCTCCTCCCACGATCGCCAGATCATAGAAATCCGTCTGCGCCCTGGTCCGCAACCCCACCTTCTTGGCCACGTCCGCGGGAAGGCTCTCCAGAAGTTTGGTTCCATCCGGAAACAGTACAACCGGGAGTTCAGCCGCCTCCGGCCCCAGCGCCTCCAGCAGTCGTTTGGTCTCAGGATCGTTGGCGGAAATCTCCACGTCGATCCACTGGTAAGGAACGTGGTTGCGCGCCAGGAAGTCGCGCAAGTCATACGACCGCGGCGACCAGCGCGTGCCCAATACCCGGATCCCTTCATAAGCAGGACGATAGGAAGCCTGCCAGTCATCCAGCATGTCATCGAGCTGCGGATACAGATGTTCGTCCGGAGGGTCCCAGGGTTTCAGGAAAAAATAATTGATGTTGGCCTGGTTGATGGCGCTGATGGCGGCATTCATGTCGGCGTAGGCAGTCAATAATGCCCGCTTCGCCTTGGGGAAAATCCGCATCCCCTGCTGCAGAAATTCCACGCCATCCATGCGCGGCATGCGCTGATCGGCCAACAGCAGGGCCACGCTGTCATTGCGCACCTTCAACTGCTTCAGCAAGTCCAGCGCGCCTTCCGCAGAATCGCTTCCAATCACCCGGTATTCCGCGCCATATTTCGAACGCAAATCGCGCTCGATCGACCGCAAGACGTCAGAATCGTCGTCCACGCTCAATAAAATTGGTTTCGCCATGATTCCGTCCCAGCTTTAATGATGGAGGTTATTCTAGACTTCTGAAAAACTGAATACCCTATAGATGCAGGAAACTCTCGCCCGGCACCACAGTTTTCGCCCCACCACAGACCATGTAGGGGCGGGTCCCCTCCCCCCCGAGCCAGGCTCGAGAAATCCAGGATCGCAGTGTTATCGACTCGCACAATTCGACTGTGATGTTCTGCTTCACGCCAGATCCTTCACGACCTGAACGCTGTTCAGGATGACGTCTGTCAGCCAGGAGAACTTTTTAAACTAAGCCGCTGCTCCACGCCGCTTCAAGTTGCCGTCCGTGCTCAGCAATGGTGTCGACCAGCGCTTCCATCTGCGCATCGCTGACTGCAGGATTCATGCAAGTCAACTTGAGATACTGCCGGCCGCGAACCCGGGTGTGACCGATGACGGCAATCCCCAGCTCGAACAAGCGCTGTCGCAGCGCGGCATTCAAGCCATCCTCATCGAGTCCCGGGCGCGAAGGAAGATAGCGAAACACCACAGTACTGAGCGTGGCTCCATGCATCAGCTGCAACTCCGGAGTGCCGCTTACGCCTTCGGCGGCACAATGCGCCAGTTCAATGGTGCGATCGATCATGGCGCCCAATTTTCGCCGCCCCAGCATTTGAAACGACAGCCACAACTTGAGCACATCGAAACGGCGAGTCGTGAGCAGCGAATTGGTGACCAGATTAGGGATGCCTTGCTCCTCGTAGGTTTCGGGATTCAGGTAATCGGCGTGCAGCTTGATGAGCTCGAAGCGACGACCGTCCCGCAACAGGAAAGCACTGGCCGGGATGGGTTGCCAGAAGAGCTTGTGAAAGTCGATGCTCATCGATTCCGCGAGGGCGATACCCTTCAACTTGTCCCGATGTCGGTGCGAAAAAAGCAGCACGCCACCGTAGGCTGCATCGACATGCAGCCAGAGTCCGGCGGGACCGGCCACATCGGCAATCTCCTGCAGCGGATCCATGGAGCCAAAATCCGTTGTCCCCGCTGTGGCCACGACGGCAAAGGGAAGCAGATTCTTGTTCCGCATTTCGTCCAGCATCCTCCGCAGACTCTCAGGACGCATCCGGAATTCGTGGTCAACCGCCACTCGGGCCACAGCCTCGGTCCCAAGCCCAAGTTGCGCCCCAGATTTTTCGACGGTAAAGTGGGCGACTTCGGAACACAAGACGCGCATGCGGGCGGCTTCCGGCGGCAGGCCGCGCTCCTGTGCCGGCCACTGAAACCGTGACTTCAGGAAGGCGTCGCGCGCCAGAAGCAACCCCATGTAGTTGGATTGCGTTCCTCCCGTCGTGAATGTGCCGTTCGCGCCGGCTGGGAATCCTGCCTCACGAGTAAGCCACTGAACAAATTTCTGTTCCACTATTGTGGCCATGGGCGCCTGGTCAAACGAATCCATCGACTGGTTCAAGGCGCTGATTACCGCTTCCGCCCCTAGTGCCGCCAGCAGCGGCGGACAATGCAGGTGGGCCGCGGTATTGGGATGGCCCACGAAGACTGAGTTAGAGACAATCAGTCGCAGCTTGTCAAAGACCTCGTGCGCCACAGCCCCCACATCAGGAAGAAATTCGGGATCGATCAAGGCCGAAAGGGCGGAGGGACTTTTGCCGCTGTAAGAATGACTGGGCAAAGACGAGCAGAGCAGTTCCGTGACCCGCGCCATCATCTCACGGTACAGCTCCTGGCTCGCCGGCGTGGTCGTCAGAAAATCGGATTCAAACAAAGTGGCGCCTCGCCTGGACTACTTCGACAGTTCTCTACATCTACCGGAAGCTGACGAATGCCGAAAGCCGTCTGGCGGGAAAAGGTACGGCGCTCTCCGCAAGGGCAAAATCCGCCTACAGCGAATTGGTGCGCGCAATGTTGCCCAGTATGGCGCCACTGGGCTTGATGGTTCTCCGTTGCGTGGCCCGATCCACCGCCACAATGCCGAATTTGGGCTCGAACCCGGACATCCATTCGAAGTTATCCAGCAACGACCAGGCCACATAACCGCGCACATCCACGCCATCGTCAATGGCGCGCTTCAGGCCCGCCAGGGCGCGCTGAACATATTCCACCCGGCGGCGGTCGTCGGTCGTGGCAATACCGTTTTCCGTCACCATGAGCGATACGCCGGCCTCCTTACTTGCGTAGCGCACTACCTCTTCGACACACTCCGGATAGAACTCCCAGCCCACTTGCGTAAGCTCAGCGCCTTTGGGAGGTGGCAAATCTTTTTTACCGACGATCGACCGCGAATAGGTCTGCACCCCCAGATAGTCGCATTGTTTTGCAACTTCCAGCCAGGGACCATAAACGTCGGCGCGCTTTTCGGCAAGATGATTGTCCTCGGGCGCCGGCTGATCGGCCGTCATCGCCAGATTGAAGCCCACCGGCATTTCGCTCCTCACCGCTTTCATCGCGGCTTTGCCCTTGTGGTGCGCAGCGATCAATCCATCACGAATCTTCTTCTCATCACCCAGGAAGAAGCTGCCGAATTCCGGGGCGTTGAGCTGCTTACGCACTCTCACCAGGCTGCTCTCGAACATCTCGGTCAGATTCGTTCCCCCCGGCGCTGGCAAATTGATCCAGTTCAACAGTTGGGGAACATTAGGCTCGTTGAAGGTCGATGCATAACCCACAAGATCGCCCAGGTGTCTCGTAGCCTTCTCGCAAAAGCGCGCGTAGAGATCGGGCGCAGCGGGATTCTGCCACGCTCCCTTGTAGGCGAACCAGCGCGGCATGCTGAAGTGCGAATAAGTCAGCAGCGTAGTCAGGCGATGCTCCTGGCAGGTGGCCAGCATGCGCCGGTAGTGTTCCAACTCAGCGTTGGAAAAGAAACCCTCCTCGGGTTCAATGCGTGCCCACTCCAGGGAAAAGCGATAGGTGTTAAATCCAAGATCGGCCAACATGCTGATGTCCTGCGGGTAGAGATGGTAGTGGTCGCAGGCGTCGCCCGATGGTTCTTTGAAAATGCTCTCCGGCAGGTGCTCGATCAGCCACAGGTCGCTGCTGGTGTTGTTGCCTTCCACCTGATGTCCCGCGGTCGCGCAGCCCCACAGAAATTTGTCAGGAAAGGCCTTGCCTCTGTTGGCCGCAGTGGACGCGGCGGTTGTCTTCTCGCCCTGGCTTGTCTGGGCAAGAGCGCGGTTACCCATCATCCCCACCACCGTGGCCGCGGAGGCGCCTTGCAACAGGGTGCGGCGGCTAATGGGTTTCCATATCGATTCAGAAACAGGCTGTTCTTCTTTCATCTCCGCCCTCGCTCCAAAGTTTCCAGCAAGCTTGACCCCGCCGTGCTCGCCGCCACATCGAACTGGCTCGAAGAACTCTACACCCACCCGCCGTCGATCACATAGCTCTGATTGGTGATCGCACTGCTGTCATCGGCCGCCAGAAAAAGGACCAGCCGCGCCACCTCTTCGGGCGAGATCATCCGTTTCAGTGCCTGCCGGCTCAGAATCTCGGCTTTGTAGGCCTCCGTAAACCACAACTGTTTCTGGCGCTCGGTAAAAATCGCGCCGGGAAGAACGCAGTTGACGCGAATATTGTCCGCTCCGAGTTCATGGGCCAGGGTGCGGGTGAGTCCCACAATCGCGGCCTTCGCTGCCATATAGACAGGAAACCCTACGGACGGGACCATCCAGCTGATGGAGCTCATGTTGATGATGGACCCTCGACCCGCTTTTTTCATCACCGGAATCACCGCCTGGCTGGCAAAAAACTGATGCTTGAGATTGACCGCGATCGACTGGTCCCAATACTCCGGGGTCACGGACTCCACGGCATGGCGAGCGTCGTTGGCCGCATTGTTGACCAGCACATCCACCGTGTGGAATCTCGCAATCGCCGTTCCCATGCACGCCCGTAGGGCGTTAATGTCGGTGAGATCGCAGTGCAGAAAGCAGGGCTCCGGATCGCCCGCCGTCCCAACCTTTTCCGCAAGTTGCATTCCGGCGTCAGCCTGGATGTCCAGAAAGACGACTTTCGCGCTTTGGTGGGCAAAGTGCTCTACCATCTTTTCGCCAATGCCGCTGGCCCCGCCGGTCACCACCACTACCCGCCCGCGCAGGCTGGGATAAGAACCGTATTCCACTTGCCGGTCTTCTGCCATCCCCGTCTCTCTGTTCCTTCCCTAGTACGTCGCCCTTCCGCCGCTCAGATCAAATACTGCGCCGGTGGTGAAAGAGTTCTCTTCCGATACCAGCCAGGCCACCATGGCCGCTATCTCCTCCACCTTGAGAAAACGTCCCCGTGGAATCTTGGACAGCATGTAGGCGATGTGCTCCTGCGATATCTGTTCGAAAATTCGGGTGCGGGCCGCCGCCGGCGTGATGCAGTTCACGGCGATATTCTGGTCGGCCAATTCCTTGCCTAATGACTTGGTTAGGGCGATCACGCCCGCCTTGGCGGCACTGTACGCGGAGGCATTGGGATTTCCTTCCTTACCCGCAATGGACGCCACATTCACGATCCGTCCATATTTCCGCCGCAGCATGCAAGGCACGATCGCGCGGCAGCACAGGAATACTCCGGTCAAATCCACTTCAACAATCTGCTTCCAGACCTCCACCGGATATTCCCAGCACTTCAGGTCGGGACCGGAAATCCCCGCATTAGCTACCAGGATGTCGATCCTCCCAAACTTCTCGAAAGTCGAAGCCGCCGCCGCGTCAACGCTTGCCGCCTCAGTTACATCCGCCGTCACGGCATCGACAGCGCCGAGGCCGCTCAGCTCTCTCACCGCGGCAGCGAGCATTTCTCCGTCGCGGTCCCACAGCGTGACCGAGGCGCCCGAGATTAGAAAACGCCGCGCGACGGCGAGGCCTATGCCCTGCGCTCCCCCGGTAACAACCGCGTGCCGATCGGTTAGATCTATGCTGTTCATCCGGTGTCGTGTCTCTGCCAGGGCCAACTCAGTCTGCGGTTGGGGCTCTTCGCTATGCATTCGAGATGGAAGATCCGCAGCCGAACTCCGGGGCCGAAATAATAGCACGCTGGCAGGCTGGGCAAGCTTGGGAGCTGAGAATGGACTGATTTCTAAGACTCGTCGCCGGGCGGGAATCCTCGAGCTGGCGGGGAGGTCAGCTTCGCGGTCTTCATGCAAAGAAAAAGGCCGAAGCAAGGTCAGTTGCTCCGGCCCAAATGAAGTCTTCAGCTCTTGCTGCTAAAAGCTGAAGATGGTATCGAACTGCCAGCGTTTGAGCCAGCGCTCCTCTGTCGGGCTTTGGGCGGTTACGATTTGACGGCCGATCAGACCCGTGACCCCGATCTGCACCCGCGGATAGGCTTGATAGTAGGCTTCTACGCGATGCTCGATCACGTTCGTCGGCTGCCTCAAATCGCTGAAGTTGAACGCGGAGAGGACCGCGTCCCGCTCGATGCGGGCAAAAGTATAGCCCAGCAGAAGATCGCCTTTGTTCTTGGTCTGGCCAACTTTAAACTCCCCCCAATAGCCATGACGCTGGCGCGAATCGCAGGTGGGAAGCGCCACTCCAGCCGCGGCGAAAGCCTCCAGATTGTCGCAGGCCTTGGTGTTCTGGACATAGTTGATCAGCGCATAAATAGGCCATCGAACGTGTCCGGTGTCGAGGTCCACCCGGGCCAGAGCGTCCACGATGCCGTACTGCGAGGCAAAAACACGCTTGCCCGCGATGACCCCGAAATTGTTGGTGTCGGTTGAGCCGCCGAAGCCAAAAGTGCCACCGCCCGCGGTCGCGATACCGTTCGTGGCGAATCCATTACTACCAAACTGGTTCTGAGCGATGGTATCGGCGTTATGAAAATCATAGTACGCGACGTTGGCGGAAAATTTCACTCTGGGGACGAAAGTCAAGCCAGCTTGGACCTGGCCGCCTTCCATGAAAGTATCGGGGCCGCCACCCACTTCAAACATAGGAGCCCCGATGGCGATCACAGCAAAGTGGCTAAGAAACTGGTTTTTCCAGTCCCAGGCCACTGCCGCGCTCCCGCCTTCCGGATTCAGGTCGTTGTCCCAGGTTAACTCAGTGCGTTGCCAGGTATACCCGAACTTGCCTACGGTCAGGGTGAAGGGCTTGAAGTAGTGAGGATTGTAAACTCCGAATGCCTTATCGATGGCGATCGGTTTGCGAGTAAAAAACCCGGTCTCAGTAGAGTTCGTGGAAATGGGATCGCCCAGATCGCCCGACGCCACCGTGAAGCCGACGGCAAAGTCATTGGTGATCGTGCTGGCTACGTTGAAGCGCAAGCGGTAGCGTTCGCGCATTCGGGGATCAGGCGTCGTCGCATTGGCCGCTCCACCGCCGAAGAAAGGCTCAAAGCGCAGACGTAGATCGCCGCTGAATTTGATCCGGCCCACCGCGCTCTCCAGAGCTGCGAACTTCTTTTGCTCGTCCAAGGTGTTGACGGCCGTATTCGTCAACGTCGTTTTTACGTCGGTCATGTCAGACGAGAGCTTGCTGACCGCTTCCTTCTGCTCGCTGCTCGCGCTCTCGGCGGCCGCCGCCTTTTGTTGGGCCTCCGTGGCGGCAGATTGGGTTTGTTGCAACTGCTGCTGCGCCTGCTGCCAGGCCTGGTCTTTCTGTTGAACTTCTTGCCGTAGCTGTTCAATCTGCTGCTGTTGGGCTGCGATTGCATCGCGCAGCGCTTGCACATCCTGGGCGGTCACCGCCGGTTCAGCCGGCTTGGCTTTCCGTGTTTTGGGTTTTGCTGCGGTTTGACCAAACAGAGTTACCGCCAAAAGCGGAACCACGCACCACTTGAGGACACACTTCATTAATCTCTCCTTTTTGGCTCTAGCTAGCAGAGATCCCACAGTAATGAGGTTTGTACTGCAGCACCAATGGGCGTTTCGGCCCCACTCTTTCTTTTGTAGCTCTTGCCCTTATCCAGTTCTTGCCGTCATGCAACTCTTGCTGTTCTGCAGACTTGCCGTTCTGCAGGCCTTTCCGTTCCACAGCCTTGCCGTACTGCAGACTTGCCGTTCTGCAGCCCTTGCCGTAACAAACACACCAAGACCGGAAGCGGAAGGCTAATCCCGCATTCCTTGAGTGACGTATGTTTAATTCCGCAGTGTTACGGCATGGTTACAACAACGTGAAAATCTGATGAATTGGCCCGGCGGATGGCCGCACAAATCGAGGCGCTACATCAAGACCGAGTTCGTTCAGGCGCCATTCACGAATGAGGAAGGCGTTACGACAATATGACCAGCAGCTCCATCTTAGGATCACTGATTTCGCTGGGGACAAAGACGCTGACAGCGCGCGCCTGTACCAGCCCATCCCAGATCGCTCCGCTTTGCACCAGGCTGAAGTACTGGTTGTCGAGTTTGGTGGGAACCGCCGACGGCGGCGATGGGAGGTGCCGCAACACCACGCCCGGCAGTGAATTTCGCACCAGGCGGCTGATTTCGTTGGGCGAAGACAGCTTGGCGAGACGCGGCAGTTTGGCAATCAACTCGTCCACCGCCAGGTTGGCACTCACCGACAGGATGAACTGCGAGTCTTTCAGGTAGCGTTCGTCGGATACGCTTCCCGACCACACCAGCTTCTCCGTAAGCTGCAGGGGAATGGTGACACACTTGGAGGGAAGGACAGTCTCCAGCAGATCGCGGATTCTGAGGTCCAGCGCTGTGAAACATTCTCCCAGATTGTCGTGATCGTAATCCGGGAAGTCGCGCACGCTCTGGTTCATGGTGAAGGTGGTTAAAGCACCGGCCAGGCGCAACATGGCGCGGTACAGCACATCCGGGTGGCCGCGCCGTACCTTATATATGTGCTTGAGTTCCGGAAGATAAGAATTCACCGTATGCAGAAGCCAGAAGTTCGCCACTTCAGTGGTGGTGAAATCGGCCACATCGCGTCCTCGCTGTTTGCGCGGTAGAGTCAACGAAGCGCTCTTGGCGGTGAGCACTTCCACCTGGCGGCGCGCGAGCGTCATCAGGTAGTCACTGGCCACAATATCTAGCAGCGGAGGTATGAACTTGGGGCTGAGCACATAAGCTCCCGCCGGACTGCGGCTGATCTGGGCGATGCGCATGGTGGTAAAGCCTTCCAGGCTCTCGCCGCCAAATAGTAACCGGAAAGATTTCTTTCCCACCTGAATGGCCTTTTCGTCCGTACCCATGGTGGCGTCCATGACCGAGCGCGTCTCCGCCACGTAGCGGGTCGAGACCTGCCCGTTGGGTGCGTCCTTTGCCTTGGCCGCAATGGCGATATTTCTTGCCGAAGGCTGAGTTTGCGGAATGGCCAGATAAACGTCCAGGGTCTGCTGAGTAGGAGCAAACAGTTCTTCCACCGGACGGCCACCAGGAAGCTCGTCGCTGGCGGGCATTTCGAACATCAAGCCATCGGGCATCACGCCTTCGCAATGACGCAGCGTGAACAGACCATTCACCAGGCTGGCCTCATCAATCCCGATGCCGCTTAATCCCCAGTTGGCGAAACTGGACGCACTCAGGCGAAAATGTAGAGCCTGCTCGAAGTATTCGTCCTGGGCCTGAAAATGCTGTGGCATGAGAAACATGCCTTTGGTCCAGACGACTTTCTGCGCTTTTGCCATACCACCCCGGCCGTTCCGAATCTACTCGCCCGGATTTTTTCCGTCGGCGACGTCAAGTACTCTCAGGATTTGCGCCTGCAGCGGGTCCGCAATGTGCGCGGCCTGGTCTTCATCAATCACCTCCTCAAAGCCCGTCCGCCCGGATAGCCCGGTGGCGGTCATCAGCAGGTCATCGACCGGCCGAACCGTCTTTACCGGTGCGGACAACGTCACCAGCGGCAGATCGCCCAAGGGGGCTGATTTGCGTACTTCCACGCGATATCGAAGGCCCTCAAACAGTGCAGTCAGCTCCGGAAGCTTGGCAAAGAGCGCCTGCATCAGGCAGGCACGCAGCACGAATGCCCGCACCCCTTCCGCGTCCCGATCCTGTTTGCCACCCACCACCTGCCGCATCATGGGCAGCGTGTAGGTGGAAGGATACGCTAATACCCAGGTCAGAGGCGAGACCACGCTGATTGTTTTGCGCTCCCCCTGGCTGCGAAGGTCGTAAGGATATTCCCATTCGTATAACTGGATTTGCGTGGGCACCGATTCGAGCGGCGTGGGCAGTTCCTTACGCAGGTCGAAGGGCCGACCGCAGGCCTTGAAAAATGCTTCGCGAACATCGGCCAGATTCTGGTCCGCGCCGACAACGGATTCCTTGCCAGCGCCATCCATGTGGATGCCGAGAATGCGACGCGGCCGAAACAAGGGCGCCAGGGCATCCAGGTGGGTGCGCAGCTGTCCGCGGCATATTTTGGCGACTTCCCCGGTGACCTTGTGCAGCCGCGGCAACTGCTCATGGGTGAGCGATCGGCCTACATCTGCTGGTTGTTGGCTCATAAATCTCCGTGAAGACATTGCCACATCTTTGGTGCAACATTGTATCTTATTGCAACGCAAGGAGATCAAGTAATATTGCGCGAAAATGCCAAGATCAGCAATGCCACCAGCGCAAAGATAATACCAATTCGCCGCCGGGTTTTCCTGGCCAGAGGAGTACCGCGGGTGGCGGAAAGCGCTATAAAGATGACTGCCAGCAGGACAAAGAAACCGGCAATGACCGGCGCGATGAGCTGCGGCCTCATTTCTCCGGCTTGGGCTCAAGACAGCTGGCCAACAGCTTTTGACGCTCTTCTTCCGTAATGGCCTTCCGGTAAAGGGGTTTAGGAACGACATGGGGAGGCGTCACCCCTCTGGGGCCGTAGACGGCGATCTTCTGCTCCTCAGGCCGCCGGATGTCCTTCAATTCGCAACCGAAACACTTCGAGTCCTCAAAGTCCGACCAGTAGAAGTCGGCCCCCGTCAGATCGCACTCAATGAACTGCGTCCCTTCAAGGGCCGCCCCAACAAAATTCGACCGCCCAAACCAACAGCGAGTAAACACTGCATTGCGCAAGTCGGCATATTCAAAATTGCCGTCTTCGATAACGGTCTCCTGCCACTGCGTAGCAAAGAGCGAGGCCCGGTCAAAGCTGGCCATATTGCCACGGCAGTTCTGGAAGACGCAGCGGGAGAGATCGGCCAGGCGGAAGTTGGCGCCCTCGAGGGTGGTGCCGGTAAGGATTGCTCCAGAAAGGATAGCTTTGGCGAGGCTCGCATGTGCCAGATTCGAGTCCGCCAGGTCGGTTTCGACCAGCACCGCTTCGTTCAGATTTGCTGAAGTCAGATTGGTGCTGCTGAGGTTTGAGCGAGTAATATTTGCCGCTTCCAGGCTGCTGCCCTCGAAGGTGGCGCCGGCCATATCACAGCCTGCGAGATTCGTGCCCCTCAAGTCGCACTTAGAGAAAGCTGCGTGACGCAGTACCTCACCTCGAAGATCAGTTCCGCTCAGTTCGCCTTCAACAAGGCCGGCGTCCCGCAGATTGTTTTTCTGCAAGCTTCGCATATCACTCATTTCGCTTGGGAATCCTCTACCTCCCACCGGACTGGGCCCTGCAGCATCACTGCCCTCTTCGATCTTGAAAAGCAATCGATGGCAGGGACACCGTGCTAGGTTGCCTTTTTTCTCGCGCCCGTTGTGCGCTTCGCCGACGAGGACTTCTTCTTAGTCTTGCCCACTCCAGCCGCCGCCTCGACCGCGTCCGGATCCACGCCGTTGTCTCTGAGTTCTCCACGCGCCTGTGACACATTCTGTTCCGTATACTCTATGAGATCTTTATAGCGAAAATCGACGAACTCACCGTTTGTCACCCATGCAATCTCGAATTCCCCGCCCTTCCCCGGACGATTACGGTCAAACACCAGGTATTCACCGTTGAAGTCTGTTGCAAGCGGGGGGTGATGGGGCATGTAAATGACCTCGGGATCCTCCTTTTCTTTTTCCCTCAGCCCGTCCGCGTGTCTGGGCCCGTCCTTTCGAAAGGCTTTTTCGAACATCTGCACATCGTTTTTCCACTGTTTTTCGGCCTGTGCGTATCCTGGACCGCTAACACCCAAGATCGACCATGAGTAGCGAATGTTCTTCCATCCATTGTGCAGCTTGAGAAAAGCTCGGTAGCTTCCTGGGAATCTAAAGTCCAATCGTGCTTCAGCCTTCACAATGTCTTCTTCGGCTGCTGGCGGATAGGGCTTGGTATATCCGACGTGTCCCTCGTTTCGGTCGATTTGCTTCAGCAACGCATAGAGTCGATCGAGTAACGGGATCAAGCGTTCCCTAGCAGTCTCCTCAGTCATGCCGTACCCTCCTGCTTTAGTCAGTCGATCCACACTCAGCACACCAGCTGTCGATCGTCTTTCTTATCACACTTGTTGTCCACGCCCGGAGGCGGTATAGCGACATTTTTCTTGCCTTCTTCGCTGCAAGGTTTGTCACTCTCACAGCCGCTGGTCTGGACCTTGCCGATGAGCTGATTCGGTTTTATGCTCTTCAGCATCTTTTTGGTTTGCTTGCCGAGTTGGTTGTTGAACTTAGCCTCGACCGCTCGATAGTTGTAGCAACATCGATCTGGGCCACCCGCCTGCACTTCGTGCAGATGATCGATCTGTCGTCCTTTGGGGGTGTTCCCCCCGCCGCACTTCTTTCCCTCAAAGTCTCTTTTCTGCGCTCCGGAGCGACAGCCCGTACATCTTCTTCGCGAGTCGGGCTTCTTATTGATCGCGTTAACCTTCTGTTTGGCATACCATTTCTGACAGGGCCCCCAATGCTTCATGCAGTGAAAAGTGACCAAGCCCCAAGGGTCCACGTAGTTGTTAGGGTTGGTTGTATAGGCATAGAAATTCATTCCCGCGTAAATGCCCAACGGGTCCTGTGAAATGTACCGTCCCAGCCGAGGGTCGTAATACCGGAAATGATTGCAGCAGAGGCCACTCTCTGTATCGCGGTATTGTCCCATGAATTGGAAGGGCAGTTGGATATCTGAACCGGTGGGACGGTACTCGCGGCGCGCACCGCCATAGGCTTGAGAGTGAACCGCGAGTACAAGTTGGCCAGCCTCGTCGAATACCTCAACAGGAGTGCCAATCTGGTCGTAGGCGTAATAGTAGCGCTCGTCACGAACCGATTGGGCGATTGGAACGGGCAATTCCGGAAGAGAGACGTAGCGACTCTGCGTTCCGTCGGGAAAGAGTTCAGCACGGAGGGAGTAATTGTCGTAAAGGAAATCAACAGTTACCTGCTGAGTCCACTTGCGTATCCTGCGTCCAAACGAGTCATGTTCGTATTCTGCCACCTTTGTTCCGTCCCGGAAGATACAGGACAGCTGATCGTCGCGGTTCCACTCATATTTCCACTCATGCTCCTCGTGCCGCGCGACCAAGTTTCCATTGGCGTCATATTCGAAACGCTGATCCCCGGTACGTTCAATCCGATTTCCGTGCGCGACTATGCCGCCTGGCGCCAAGGGACACTGCACCAGATTGTCCGTAGCATCATACTGATAGGACTCGACCACTGCACCGTTAGACGCGAGCACGGCAATCAGTCGGCCACAGACGTCGTAGTTATAACGAAAAGCTCCCCAGTGCCAGTCCTCCATCGCAGTCAACTGGTCCGCATTGTCGTAGTTGAACTGCCTCCAGGTAAGGACTCTTCCGTCTCTCGACAAGACCCGCCGGTTTACCATGCGTCCGGGCAGATCGTAAGTAAATACCTGACGAAGTCCGTTCGGGAACCAGATCTCGGTAATCTCACCGGTTGGCAAATAGCGTATGAGGTACTCAAGACCTTGATCGATGATTCTTTCAACCCGATGTCGAGCTCCTCGAACGTATTGAGTCTCACCTCCTAGCGAATCTCGGACTAAGACCACATAGTTACAAAGATCATACCCGTATTCGATCTCACGACCGTCATGGCTGATCGATACTAAGTTTCCTCCCGCGTCGTACTTGATTTTCGTTTGTTGTGGTCTCTGGGCGGGATCCGACGGAACAGAGACGATACCTATGTACTCGCCGTCTTCGTTTAATTCGTACTCCTCCACACTGCCATCAAAACAAACGCGGCTGCGAATATCAGAACCGCCGTAGTAAGACAAGCGGGTGCACCGCCCGAGCGCGTCGGTTATGGCTACGCGGCGCCGCAATGGGTCCAGTTCGTAGTGTGTGACACGCCCGTCAAAAGACTTCAAACCTTTTTGCTGGTAAGCTTCGTCGTATTCGACCTCGAGACGCTCTCGCTTTTCATTGAGAATTCCTACGAGATTGCTTTCCAGATCGTACTCGTAGCTGACCTGCCTTCCGTCGGGATCGATCAATCGCGTGATATTTCCCAATTCGTCGTACTCAATACTGCGAACCTCGCCGAGAGGGTTTGAAACCGCCACAAGATCCATTTCGGGGTTGTATTGATATTTTTCGACCTCACCCCCGGGTCCTTCTTCTTTTTCCAGGACATCCGTGACCAGATAGCTGTACCGGGTCTCGCGACCGCAGGCGTCCGTGTCGGTCACCACATTGTCGAGCAAGTCGAAATGTTGTTCAAAGAGGATGCCATCTGAATCCGTCACCTTCACAGTGCGGCCATCTGGCGAGACCTCACGCTGGACTTCATATCCGCACGGATCAATCAAGCCGCTGAGCTGTCCCCGTCCGTCGTAGCTATACCGAATCACTCCGCCGTTCCAAGTAACTACCTTCACTTCGCGGCCAAGGTCGTCGTATTCGCGCTTTTGTACTCGCCCGGATGGCGAAATGACAGAAACCAATCGGCCTTGACGGTCGAGGACTCTTCGCCAGACCCCACCATTGCTGTCGACCGTCGAGAGAATTCCAGTTGACGAATCCATTTTGGCACCAAAGGCAACGCTTCCGTCGGAGTTAACAGCCGCCAGAATGTTGTTCTTCTCGTCCAATATCCGCTCGCTAACGCAGCCCGCCGCATCGACGTGTGTTGTTACGATGCCAGATTGGTTGAATCGCAAAAGGGTCCGATAGCCATAGGAATCCGTGATCAGAGAAGCGTGACGCCTACGGTCAAACTGGAGGAACCGCACAAGTTCCCCGCCATCGTGCCACGTTCCTACACAACACCTGCTGTGGTCGTACGAGTAATTTGCACCGTGTTGGTTCTTGTCAATTACCCGGACGAGTAGGTGATCTTGGTACTGATATCGCATGGCGTACCCAGTGTCATCCGTATAGCTCACTAGGTCCCGATTGAGATCACACTCATAATGGAGCGCTAGGAGCGGGGTCGACCCGGCGCCGGACGCTGATAGAGTGACCTTTGTCAGCTGACCAAGGAGGGAGTAATCGAAGCTAACCTTCAACCCGTCTGTCGTCTCAATGATCGATAAGTCCCGACCGCTATAGTGGTATTCCAGTGCGTTGCCAGTTCCGTCTTGATACCTTCTGAGGTGCCAGTGCTGTCTGTCCTCTGGATCGGCCAGGTATGTCTCGTTGGTATGGTTGGGGTACGTCAACAAAATCTGGTTATATCCACTAGCCGAGATTAGTGGCCCTTGCACTCCATCACAGGTCGAACTGGGATAAACTGTGTCGCCGTTCAGCGGATCAATTTTCGTCAGGCCGTCGGCATCGATCTTGATAGAACGATGAAAATTATGGGTCCAGCCCCAGCCAAGGATTCCGCATTCCTTTGACGAACTAACGTACCTTCGCGTCAGCTGTAAGGGTGTGAGCGACGGAACATAAAGGTCCTGTACCTCGTAAATAACCTCGCCGGTCGTGAGGTCCACTTCGCAGTCATTCAAGCGATCATCCTCCCACTAACTGTTCGGCAAGAGTAAGCTCGTACGATGTCCCCCGACCGGGGAGTCTTCTCAGGTTCAAGTACTTCCGGCAGGACATCCTCCGCCTCCCCCCCCCTGGCCGATCAGCACCGTCATCTCGCCCATCATGATGTTGTTGGGCGGGGGCAGGGGGACCAGGGCGTGGGGTTCGGTTACGATGTCGCCCAGGCAGGCTGCGGGTTTGCCGCCGATCAGGGTTATGCCTTCGCCGCCTCCGCCGCCCGGAACTGTCACGCCGGGGCCGTGCGGGGCACCGTCGCAGACGGGGGGCGGGGCGTTCGGGATGGTGCAAGTGTGCTGATCTCCGATACGCCACGCCGGCTTGCCGCCGATCAGGACCGTCGTGCAGGCTGCTCCCATGAGCGGTGAGCCATGCATCGTGGTGTCGCCCAGTCTGGCTGCCGGACGCCCCATCTAAGCACGCTCCGGCGTCGGCGAATCCGCCGGCTTCAGTTGTATTACGCGTTTCAAGCGAAAGCGTCCATCTCTTAAGATCGACATGGCGTCACGCGGATCAACCGCCCCTCGGCGCTGTAGTCCTGAGAATACGTAGGCCTTGCCGCTGACCGGGCCTGTGACCGTCACCGTTCTGCCGCCTGAATATTCGATTTCCAAAGCCAGGCCTGCGTCGATGTCCTTCTGGTTAACGACCAGCCGCCCTGCGCTCTGTCCGCAACAACTCATGCTGAGGTTCCTCTTGCGCGTCTTCCTCTCTTATTTCCAACTCGAACGGCTCTTCGGTGATGCGTTCGAGCAGGGTCGCGGCACCTGAAAGTGCCCACCAGGTCACAAATTTCTCAACCAACGAGCCGCCGGTGAACCAGACAAACGGCAGCGCCACCCACACGCTCAAACAGTAGAAGCAGGCGAACAGCCGTCCCGGAACGATTTGCCGCCAGCGTTCGAACGCCCGCCAGGGCCCGTCTTCCTTCGTAATAAGGTGCGTGATTCTCCATACCGCCAACACCGCCAGCAATAATCGAACGCCATAGGGCATCAGTTGATTTTCACCAAACTACCCTTGATGGTATTAATGCCACTGGCCTCGATGTTGATCGAGACCGCTTCTTCCTTGATCGACGTGCTGCCCTTCACCGAAATGCTCATGCCGCTGATTTCGATCTGACCTCCAGACTTCATCACGATTTTCGACGAACCGGTTTCCAATGTGATCTGGCTGCCGGCTTTAATGGTGAGATTTGATCCCACGTCAAGAGTGTCGTTCGAGCTGATGCTGGTTTCGCGCTTGCCGCCTACGCTGTTAGTGTGGTCGGACCCGACGCTCTCGGCAAGCTTTCCGCCGATGCTGGTCTTCTGGTCCGAGCCCACGTTTTCCGTCAGATTCGATCCCACTTTAAAGGTTTGATTGGCGCCGATGGTCTCGCTCGCATCGTTAGAAACATTTACCGTCTGATTGGCACCCACCGTGATCGACCGATCAGTGCCCACGCTCACGCTCTGGGCCGTTCCCACATTGATGGACTGCGTAGTGCCGATGTTCACCGACTCGCTTACGCCGACAGTCTTGGCGCGAGTGAGGCCTATGGTCACAGATTGCAAGCCGCCGATGTTGATTTCCTGCGCGGCGCCGACGTTGACCGCTTCGTTGACGCCCACGTTGCGGGTACGGTTGAGCGCGACCGTGATGGTCTCGTTGGAACCGACTGTTTCCGTGCGGTTGCTGCCGATGTCAATTTTTTCGTTGGCGCCGACGGATTCGGTGCGGTTCACGCCGATTGTGATCTGCTCGTTCTTGCCGACCTTTTCCGTGCGGTTGTTGCCGATCGTGCTCGATTCGTCCACATCCACGTTCTTGGTGCGGTTGTTGACCACATGGCGGCGCTCGTCGTGCTCGATCTTCGTGTCCATATCGTACTGCCCGTGGACCTGGATCAGTTCGTTGCCCTTGGTATCGTCAAAGCTCAGTTCGTTGTAGCCTCCGCCGCCCTTGGTGCTATTCGATTTGTAGCCACTCACCATCATCTTGCCCGGCAGGTCCCAGGGCGGCATCTGGCCGGCGTTGTAGACCCGCCCGGTGATGATCGGACGGTCCGGGTCGCCTTCGATGAAATCAACGACTACCTCTTGCCCGATTCTGGGGACATGAATTCCTCCCCAAGTTTTTCCCGACCAGGGATACGACACACGGATCCAGCACGAACTGTTTTCGTTCTTCTTGCCTTCGCGGTCCCAGTGGAACTGCACCTTCACCCGGCCATATTTGTCGGTGAAGATTTCTTCGCCCGAGGGCCCGACTACCACTGCCGTCTGACATCCCTGCACGACCGGGACCGGACTGCGGCGCTGAGGACGTATGTGCGTGGTCGCCGGCACGCATTCGAAGCTGTTCTCATAAACCGGCCCGGACTCTTCCGAGCCACTGGCGTAACCGAGGTTGTGACGCGCGGCATGACGCAGGGCCGTGAGCACGTATTCCTGGTTCAGATCGTCGCGATAGTGGTCGGTCAACTTGAACTTGTACCCGGTTCCAAAAGCGCGGCAGTCGCTGGTACCGCGGGCCACGCTCTGCGGCATTTGCTGCTCCTGCAAACGCACGCGCACGATGTGATCGCCATCCGAGCGTTTCGTATACTCTCCCGGAAAGTCGTACAATTCAAATTTGCCTTTTCCATTCACCGTACTCAGCAGGTTGGTGGAAGGCGTCTCAAAGTTGTAGTCGGTGGCGGTAAAGGCGCCGGGGCGGAATTCCTGTTCCTGCAGCCACTGCAGAACTACGTCATCGTCCTGCCATCCGCCGGCGCTGCCCTCATAGCGCGCGCTGGGCTGGTTTGGACATTCTTTATGGGCCGAGGGATCGTTGCCGAGAACCAGGGTGTGTTTGCCGTTCTCGTGCTCGAAGAAGTAGAAGATGCCTTCTTCTTCCATCAGGCGGGAGACAAAATTGAAGTCCGACTCGCGGTACTGCACGCAGTAGTCACGCTTGACGAAGTCGCCGTAAAGACGGAATGCGAAATCGCGGTAGCCGTACTCCTGAAAAATCTGCTTGATGATGTCCGGTGCGGTCTTGGCCTGAAAAATGCGGCAGTCCGATGTCTGGTCCAGAAACCAGAGCCAGGGCACGATGGTGGCGTGATAGACGGCGACATTGCTGTCCCGGCCGGCTTGCACAAAACGGCTTACGAAGCCATTCCAATAGCGCACCGACCCGTCCGCGAGCGCGATCCGAACTGTCGAGGACTGCCCAACGATATCTTCATATTTGATCGATGGCTCTTCCGACACCAGGTCCAACTCGAAAGCAAACAGCCTCGAGATCGCTTCCTGCCCCAGAAAAGAACGGAGCAGAAACGTGTCCTCTCCGAGAGGAGTCTCAATACCGATCTGGCGAGATGCCTGAGTCAGCGACATGGATCACTTCCTGCTTTAAGCCACTCTTCCCACCGGTTGTTTTGGCGCATTCCCGTCTGCCGTCTTGGTCGCAGCGCTGGCCGGCGTGGATGATCTGGATTCCCAGGAGGGGTGGGCCGGGAAATCCTTCGTCCAGTCGCTCTTTAGCTCCGGCAATTTACGATCAGGCTCGCTCCGCAAAGGTCCCGGACGCGGGCTGGGCATACGGCACATGGTGCCGTCCCCGACCGCGAAGACTTCGGCGGTATCGCGCAAGGGAACGTATTGTCGGTGGGCTGCCATGACGGCTATGCGATGTCGTACTGAAATCCCTTTCCAGAATCTGCGGTCACGTGGACCCGGCTCAACGCGGTTCCCGACATCATGCGCGACAGCATTTCGGTTGAAACTTCCGGCAACAGAGTACCGGTCAGGATGTGATCGACGTTGCGTGCGCCGCTCTCCACCTCGGTGCAGCGCCCGACAATCGTTGACACCAGTTCGTCCGAGTAGGTGAAGGGGACGTTGTGGCTCTCCTGCATGCGTTGTCCGATCTGCCCCAGCTTCAGGCGGATGATCTGGCGCAGCGAGGCGTCGTCGATCGGGTAGTAAGGCACAACAATCAGGCGTCCCAACAGCGCCGGCTTGAATATCTTGCGCAGTTCCGGGCCCAGCGCTTCGGCCAGGGCCGCCGGTTCAGGCCGAGTGTCAGGATCGGCGCACAACTTCATCAACAGATCCGAGGCCGCGTTCGAAGTCATGAGGATCACAGTATTCTTGAAATCGACTTCGCGCCCTTCCGCATCTTCCATGAATCCCTTGTCGAAGACCTGGTAGAAAAGTTCCATGACGTCGGTGTGCGCCTTCTCCATTTCGTCGAGAAGCAGGACGCAGTACGGCTTACGCCGCACGGCCTCGGTCAGCACACCGCCTTCGCCGTAGCCCACATATCCGGGAGGCGACCCCTTCAGACCGGAAATGGAATGCGCCTCCTGGTACTCCGACATATTGATGGTGACCAGGTTGCGCTCACCGCCGTAGAGAGTGTCAGCCAGAGCAAGGGCAGTCTCGGTCTTTCCCACTCCGCTGGGGCCAACCAGGAGGAACACTCCGGTCGGCCGGCGAGGATCGTCGAGACCGGCACGCGCGGTTTGAATGCGCTGTGCGATGGCCTGAAGCGCGTGGTCCTGCCCGATCACGCGTTGTGCCAGCAGACCTTTGAGCTTCAGCACGGTCTGGATCTCATCCTTGAGCATCTTGCCCACAGGAATGCCGGTCCAGCCAGCGATAACCTCGGCGATGGTGCCGCCATCGACATACGGCCTCACCATCGGATTCTCGCCCTGCAGGGTGGCCAGTTCGGTGGCGTGGTTTGAGAGCTCCACGCGCATGCCTTCGAGCTCCGCCGGAGTGGGCTCGGCCGTAGCTCGAGGCACGACCAGCATCGGACCGGTCCCGGTCATGGCGGTCACCTCGGGTACAGCCTGGGCCTTGGAGTCAACGATCAGTTCAATTTTGCTGCGAAGTTCGATCATTTTCTGGACGATGGCACGTTCCTGCGTGACTCGAGAGTTCAACTCCGACACCTGGACCTGGGTGCTTTCCTTCTCTGACCGCAATCTTGTCAGGCGTTCCGCGTGATCGGTCCCGGTCGCGCTTTCGCGTCCCAGGATTCCGAGTTCGATGTCGACCAGTTCGACCCGGCGCTGCGCGTCCTCGAGGGAGGCGGGAGTAGCGCTTTGGGCCAGCGAAACGCGCGCGCAGGCAGTGTCCAGAACGCTGACTGCCTTGTCCGGTAACTGCCGGCCGGAAATATAACGTTGCGACAGGCGGACGGCGGTGGTGACGGCTTCGTCCAGGACCGTGACTTTGTGGTGTTTTTCGAGGGTTGACTTTACACCACGCAGCATGGCGTCGCAGAGCTCCTCGCTGGGCTCGTCCACTTTGACCACCTGGAAGCGTCGCGCCAGGGCCGCATCTTTCTCGAAGTATTTCTTGTACTCGGACCAGGTGGTAGCCGCGATGGTACGCAGCTCGCCGCGCGCCAGCGCAGGTTTCAGCAGGTTGGCGGCATCGTTCTGTCCCGCTTGCCCGCCGGCCCCGATCATGGTGTGCGCCTCGTCGATAAAAAGAATGATGGGTGTGGGGGAAGCCTTGACCTCAGCGATTACATTCTTCAGGCGATTCTCGAACTCGCCCTTCACTCCGGCCCCGGCCTGCAGTAGTCCTAGATCAAGAGCTCTTACCTGCACACCTTGCAGTGACGGAGGCACATCGCCGGAAGCGACGCGGCGGGCGAAGCCCTCGACAACCGCAGTCTTGCCGACTCCCGCCTCTCCCGTCAGAATCGGGTTGTTCTGTCTCCTTCGAGTCAGGATGTCCACAATCTGCCGGATTTCGGAGTCACGCCCCAGCACAGGATCGATCTTGCCCGCCTTGGCTGATTCGGTCAGGTTGACGGTGAACTGATCGAGGCTGGACTGGGTGGCGGGCGGCGCCGCGCGGGACGGCTCCCGCTGCGCAGCGGCTTTGCCCTCCTCTTGCTTGATGAAGCCCGCCAGGTCTTCCACCGAGTTCTCGCAGATCGAAAGCAATCCGGCACGGAGCGCTTCGACCGATATTTTCTTCAACTCGGGACAACTGTTGGTAACGAACTGCGAAAGCGTATCGCTCGACAAAAGCGCTGCCAGGATGAAGGCGGAGCGAATCTGGGTGGCGCTGTATTCCAGCGAGCCCAGGCTCCAGGCCTCGGAGAGCAGCCTCGCGATGCGCGGAGAAATCATAGGATTGCGCGAGTTTCCTGACCTCATGCGGTCGAGAGCGCGAGTCAGGTCCTTGGAGATTCGCGAGGAATCAATCTCGAAGTGGCGGTAGATGGCAGACACATCCGCGTCTGACATCTCGCTCAGCATCAACAGATAGTGCTCGAGATCAACTTCATAATGCGTCCTGCTGAGGGATATTTTTGCGGCATCGTCCAGCTTCGCCCGACAGGTGGCATTCAGCTTGGCGACCAGTCCTTCTCGGTTCAGCGCCATTTCACGCCTCCAACATCGCTTGCTCTTCTTCCCGGAATATCGCATCGGCAGCCGGGGCATCGAAGGCCTCGCTGCTCAACCATGCCGACCAGCCCAGCCTCGGCCCGCCTAAAGCGGAGCCGCCGGGTTCACACCTGGGGACTTCATCGGCGCACAAAGTCGGCTGCAGTTCAAATTCGAGAGTACTCCCCAGGAACAGGCGGGTCAGCGCGGCAGCCTCGGCAAAACACTCTCCATCGGGCAGGAAACTTTGAAACTGCTCCGCCGTGAGCGGACCGAATACGATACGCACCAGCGCCTGGCAGCTCCATACCGCGTCTCCGGCCACGGCCCCATCGCCTAACGAACTGTTGGGCTGGTTAGAGCCCAGACAGCACAGTTCGTCGCTTTCGAGAACGTGCCACTTACCCATAAACTGTTCGACCCTGACGGGAACTTCGAAATAGTCATGCAGCAGGGCGCGCAAGGCATCGGCGGAGTGCGGACGCTGTGCCAGCAGTCCCGCATAGTGCAACAGGCCCAGGTCGGCAACCGGCATCCGGCCCTGCAGGCCCGCCGTCCCCATGCCGACCAGATCAAACAGAAAAGACGTGAAGTCATCCCGCTCCCGCTTCTGCCGCCAGGAGTGCTCATACCCCATCACAAAGTGATGTTTCTTCCACGCCTGGAAAAATTGCGCGATCAGGCGGTGATTGAAAACGTCAAGGAACTCGGCGAACGAAGTGTCCCCGAAGGCTTCGCGGTCGACAGCGATCTCCGTATAGGGCGTCGGCAACGCGCCTTCAGGACCAGTCATCCCCAGGAACGTCACGGTCATATTCGCCGGGCCGCCATTCCCTTCCTCGATGCTTGCGATTGCGCTTGCGGGGAAGGCCAGGGAATTGTGGGCATGGAAACGCACCGCATCCGGCAGCCGATCAGACGCCTCGGGGTGGCGTTCGCCGTGCAGGAGTGTGAGCAAGCGCACCGCCTGGAAAAAATCGAATTCGTATCCTGAGGCGAACAAAGTTTCGTCTAGACGACGATCTGTTCCCCAGTCCGGGGAGGCCATGCCCAAGCCACTCCTTTCCGCTGCCGCGTGCTGACCCGCAGCTGGGTAAACGAGTTGATTGCACTATACAGACCAAAGAAGCGTTCGAGAATGCTGGCCAGCAGGAAGGCGCCGCTTCCGGCAAACTGTTCTTCGTCGAATTCGGTGTCGATGGCGATGCCCTGGCAAAAGACGAAGCCATGCTCAGATTCAAGGCGCGCCATCTTGCGGCTGCTGCGCACCGCGGTGACCCCGGAAATTTGCCGAGCCACCGACGGGTTGGCGGCGGTCTCATACAGCCGCAGTATTTCCCGAAGCGCATCGACTCCGCCTTCCACCAGCGACAGGTGGTTCAAAGAGAGGTGGGAAATGAGTCGCCACTGCAGCCCCTTCCGCAAGGGCGGACGCACGGCCTTGGTCGGACCGCGTACGATTCTTGTCCTGACGATCGCACTGCTTTCGAGATCAAGCTCTCCCCAGCGTCCACTCAGAGACAGGCGGTCCGTCAAATTCCGGTTGGTGCATGTGACATTCGTGGTAATGGATTCCGCGGCCGGCAGGCTGGGGCGGAAGTTGTGATCCACCAGGGACAGGTACACGTCGGTGCCAGCGTCGCCATTGCGCTCCGAAGAACGGCGTGTGGCGTACCAGAAGGCTTCCCCCTTCGCGGTCTCCTCGCCGTGACGGAACGAGTAGAAAGGCCGGTATTCCTTGGGCTCTTCCGAGTAAGGCGCGATCGAAGTCACCCGGTTAACGGAGTACACCTCCATGGCCATGGGCGCGTGCACATCGGGGATGATGGGATACTCGGTGCGGGTATGAGACACCCGAATAGGCTCGGAGCAGTGGTCGAACAGGTTCACCACGGGGGCACAGCCCAGCTGAAAAGTCTCGTTGCCAACCGCCTGCTCCAACAGGGTGGCACGCTCGCTGCGCTGAAACTCATCCAGCAGGAACACGATCTCAAGCCGGTCGTTAAGCTGCTCGCGCGGCAGCCGGTCGAGCTGAGTCAGGTCGAAGAAAAGAAACTTCTGTGGGAAAGCGAAGTATTCTTGCAGCAGACGATAGCCTTGGAAACTGGTCTCCGAGTAAGGCAGGATCGCTTCCTCGCGCCCGAATCCGACTTCCACAATGGCATCCGGTCGCAGCGTGGTGGTGTGGCGCTTGCCACTTTTGTCGGAGTAGCGGACCAGGACCTGGCTGACGTTGTTGAACAGCAACTCGTAGATCCAGTGGGCGGCCTGCGAATCTCCTCCGATGTGGAAGCGCAGTTCGTGCATTTGCAGCGCTGAAAACCTGGCCACGCCCAGGGTTTGCAGTTCGATCCGAATGGCATACTGCGCGCTGGCCCCGCTGCCCCCCCCGGGCACGTTGACCGCGCGCGTGAAGCCCGCCGACGCAACACTGATGGGCCACAGACGGGCCGGGTACGCAGTCCGGAAGCGGCACTGGACCCCGCCGACCGGCTCCGAAAAGGCGTTCGCCCCGCGCGGAACCAGGTGGCCGGTGGAAGACTTGCTCTGTTCCGGGTCCACTTCAAACTGCGCGATCGCCATGGCCGGCACCTGGCGCAGAAAATGAGGATACAGAACATCGAGCAGCGCCTGGGTGATTTCCGGAAACTCATCGTCGATCTTGCGCTGAATGCGCCCTGCGATTAGCGCAAAGGCTTCGATCATCCGCTCCACGTGCGGATCTTCGCAGCCGTTATGGGTGAGCTTCAGGGATGCGGCACGCTCGGGATAGCGTCCGGCAAACTCCGACGCCATCTTCCGGATAAACAGCAATTCGCGCTCGTAATATGGAAGCAGTTCGCCGTTCATGACATCTATCTCTGGAGGATGGCCAGTTCCCCGCTGTCCCTTTTCAGCCCCAGATCAAAGGCAATTCGTTCGGAAGCGAACTCGGCCTTGGCTTCCACCCGGAATCGCAAGAGCGGGGTCACATTCTCCCGATCGATTACCCGCACGGCGACATTGCGCAAGCGAGGCTCGAAGTTACGAATAGCTTCTTCAATCCAGCGGCAGAGCTTGGCCTGCTCCGGGGCCGTCCGTAGGCTGCCGCAGGAGGTCAAATCGGGGACGCCGAAGTTCACGATTGAAGTCGCCGTCTGCTCGTATCCGGGCGGCACCAGGAACTCTTCCCGCCGCGTGTTGAGCAACATTTCCAGGTCCCGCCCGATGGACTCTTCGATCGTGCTGTGACGCCGCGTCCCAATTTCGCCGCGGTACTCTTCCTGCGGAGCCAGCCGGTCCAGGATCGTCGGGACCAGTTCAGTTTTCTCGTCGGTAGCCATCATTGGCTCTCCGTCGGTTCACCCACTGCCAACGCCTGCCAGGGATCCAGACGGCTGAGCTTGAGGAAGAATTCGGTTGCCTTTTCGGCATTCGCGGTTCCAGCGTTCTTGTCCCGGTAGCAGCGGACCAGTCGCGCCCACACCGCCCCAATCAGGTCTGACGTTTCCCACGCGGTCAGGTTGTGCTTGTCCACCTGTTCGTTCAGTTCTTCCAGAATCGATCGCGCCAGCTTCAACCGGTTGGTCTGCATACAAATGTCGGCCAGCAACAACTTTCGCTGGAAGCGTGCTCGCCCGTTGGCCTCCGCAGCCGCCAGCGCGGTCATGGTCGAGAGGGCGGCATCTACTTCTCCGCCCCGAGCCATGCGTTCGGCCGCCGCCCAGTTGTCACCCAACAAACCTTCCGCCACGCCCCCACCTCCACCCGAGCCCAGAGCCTGCACCGCGACTACGCTTCCGGTTCCAACGTTGACCGGCGCGGGCTGCTTCTTGCGCAGGATGCTGCCGACCGCCACCTGGCAGTCATCCAGGGCATGCTTTGATTCGACGAAGGACAATGCGCTCTCTCCGAACTGGGTGTTGACTACCCGCTCGAATTCGTCGAACTCGGTCCGCGCTTCCTCCATTTCCTTGCTCAAGGACTCGTATTGCTCCCGGGTGCCTACGGCGACCGCAGACTCGAACTCTGCCACCGTGATCATGCCGTTGGGCCGCAAGGCTTCTTCGCGGTAGTTCATGGAATAGTTCTTGGCCGGCGCGGCCCGCATGGTAATAGGAATCTCTCGAATGACCTCGGCCAGTTTTTCATTCAGCCATTCCAGTTTTCCGTAGCGCGCTTCAAGATTGCCCTCTTCGGGCAGGGGGAACAGACCCTTGTCGGAGAATTCGGTCAGCAAGCCCTTGAGCGCCCAGACCCCGTCGCGCACCCCGGCAAATCCGTGCAACCGGACGCAGGCCTCGGTGAGGAACACGCCCAGTTCGAGATCTTTGGACCGGGTGCAAAGCGCCTTCTCAACCACACTCTTGTACGTTGCCCAGTCGGTCTTGGTCGGATTCGCAGGTTGCCAGTCTCTCTTGTCGGCGGTATCGCTGAGATTGGGCCGGGCTTTACGGATGTCAACCCAGTCGCGAAGGGCGCGCAGATCTTCTCCCGCAGGTTTCTGCGGAGAAATCGGGGACAGGACGCGCTCGTCCACAACTCGAGTCACTGGCATGGCTCCACCTCGAGCGTGCGCATCTCCAGGATCGGACAATCGATGTCTCCGGTTGTGATGACTTTTTGCCCATAGGCAACGGTAAACTCCGCGGGGTTCGACCAGATGGTGCGCCGGCCGAGTTTGACGTCATCGTCCGCCTGCAGGTAGGAATCGACGTACAGCGAGAACACCAGCGCTTCACCCCGATCGCCGGAGCTGAGCGTGAGAGAAGCCGGTGACCAAACTGTATTGCGCAGGTAGCGCGGTTCTGGAATGGCAAGCGACCGGATGGCATCCCAGGGAACCCACGCGTAATGACCTTCCATGACGACCTCGAGAAAGGGTCCCAGCAAGTCGTGAGAATCACTCAGCTCATGAATCTCGGCGCCATTGAGCGTGCCGCGCAGGGATCTTTCCTCCTCTGCCGCGGCTTCAAGCAGCCTGGTGGCGGCCGAGAGATTACCCGCCGCGTAATTCTCCACCGCCTCCAGGTAAGCGTTGGCGTAAGTAGTTTGGCGGACTACGCGCGGCCTGGGTCCGCCGTGAAAGAACTGGCGACGTTCCTTCTCTGCCTGGATTGCGCCCAGGTAGATCGGGGCGCCGGCCCCCAACTCACCGCCTCCGGCAGCCAGGACTTCAAGCTGTTTGGCGGCACGGTCCAGGTCGCCGTTGAGGGCCAGGAGCTCGAAGTAGAATGTGCGCGCAGCCGGATCGGCCGGCTTGGCCTTGACCTCTCCGGCTACGCGCTCGATCGCACCCGCGAGCTGGCCGGACTCTAACAATTCCGTGCCGACCATGTCAGCTCCTCCCACCGCAACAACAGGCAGTGGTCCTTTTGCCGGACACAAACACCAGCCATCACGCCGCGGTCTTGTTCTCCACCAGGCTCCAGCCGGCGGCGGTGTTGCCACCCTGGCTCCCATCAGCACGCTTCTGCTGAGTGTAAGTCCACTTGATGGTGCCATAGTTGAAGCTGATGGTTTCGGTGGGGAAGTCAGCTCCTCCCGACGGCGCCACCTGGGAGATAACCACCTGTTCCATTTTCACCACCATGTATTTCACGCGCTTGTCACCGGAGGCGCGCATCATCTCGATGGTGACATCCTTGATGTGCTTGCCGCTCGAGCACAATTCATACAGCTTGGGCGACGCCAGATCGACATACTTGGTGATCACGTAATCGCCGTGCTGGCAGCGCGCCGTAGTTCCTCCGCCAGCCGAAGTCGCGGTCGCGGAGGCGGGTTGACAAATGGAATGACTGAAAGAAAGCAGTTCGATCCAGTCCTTATGCTCTGAATCCGTGCTCTCTCCTTTTAGGCCATCAATCTGCATGTAGTTATCAGGCATGCGCTACTCCTTTTCTGAAGGTGGTGCAGACACTCTTCCCGTTGCGGCTGCGTGTCCGCAGCCGCCCTTGGTGCTGCCATACGGTGTCGGCTAGGCCTTGGCTGGCAACTTGGCAACCAGCCGTAGTGAAACCGTCAGCTCGTCAAGCTGGAAGTGCGGACGCAGGTAAGCGACGGCATTATATGCGCCGGGCTTGCCTGCAATTTCCGTGACTTCAATGCGGGCTTCACGCAGGGGGAATTTGGCCTTTTGTTCCTGACTCGCCAAGTCATCCAACAACACATAGTTGGAAATCCACTGGTTGAGGAACTGTTCGCATTGCTCCCGTGACATGAAGGAACCGATCTTGTCCCGCATCATGGCTTTCAGGTAATGAGCGAAACGCGATACCGCGAAGATGTACTGCAGTTGCGCGGAGAGCCGTGCATTGGCGTTGGCGTCGTCGCTGAGGTACACGGTCGGTTTCTGCGTCGATTGCGCGGCCAGAAAGGCCGCACGGTCGGTGCCCTTGTAGTAGCACAGCGGAATAAAGCCGAGCTTGGCGAACTCGTTCTCTCTCCGGTCGGTAATCGCGATTTCCGTGGGACACTTCACGGCAATATCGCCGTCATCGGTGGTAAAGGTATGTGTGGGCAGGCCCTCGACCAGTCCACCCCCCTCGACTCCACGAATGGCGGCGCACCATTCATAACGCGCGAAGGCATCCGTCAGGCGGGCAGCAAAGGCATAGGCCGCGTTCGCCCACAGATACTTGCTATGGTCCTTGCCGTCAACATTCTCTTCGAAATCGAACGCCTCCACCGGCGCCGTCTCCTTGCCATAGGGCAGCCGGGCCAACACATGGGGCAGCACTAGCCCGACATAGCGGGAGTCTTCGCTTTCCCGGAAAGACTTCCACCGGATGTAGGCGTCGTTGTCAAAAATCTTGGCCAGATCACGGGGCCCCGCCAGCTCCGTGAAGCTCTCCCAATTGAACATCTTGGTGCTGGCCGCCGCCAGAAAGGGGGCATGGGCGGCCGCCGCGATGTTCGACATCTTTTCCAGAACTTCCAGATCGTCGGGATGGCGGCCGAATTCATAATCCCCCACCAGCGCCCCGAAGGGAGCGCCACCCAACACACCGTACCCTTCGTCATGCACCTTCTTGAAGGTCGCGCTCTGGTCAAACTCCGAAGCCTTGCGCAGGTCCTTCAGCAAATCTCCCTTGGAGACGTTGAGGACCTTGATCTTCAGCATGGTCGAGGTTTCAGTCTGAAAAACAAAGTACTTAAGCCCACGCCAGGCGGCCTCAAGTTTCTGAAACGGCTCGGCGTGCATGACTTCGTTCAACTGGTTGGTCAAGGCCTGATCGATGGCCGCGATGCGCGCGTTGAGCATGGCTTCGGTGTCAGCCGAAACCTTCATCTCGTTGGTGACTACCTGCTCCACCAACGCTCCCACCCATTGTTTCGCGGTGTCCCGCTCCTCCTCGGTGGGAGCGAGGCGCCCCTCTCGCAGGATCTTGTCCAGCAGGCTGCCCTCTTCGCTGACTGCTACGCTAGCTAATGGTTTCGCTGGCTCTGCCATGTTAGATTCCCTTCCCCGACCCGGTATCCGGTTCCGGCAGACCGACCTCGGCACGAAGTTTATTTAGTTCCTGATCGTCATTAAGGATTTGCTGCAGCATCTTCTCGAGCTTGTCGTTACCGTAGAGACTGCTGCGCAAGTTAGCCAATTTTCGCCGCAACTCAATCAACTTTCTGAGCGGTTCGACCTGCTCCACCACATTCTGCGGTTCGAAGTCCTCCATGTTGGAGAACCTGAGCTCGACCCCGATCTTGGTGTCGTCGTCACTCAGTTTGTTGTCCACCTTGAAGGCCAGCCGCGGTTCCATCTTGGCCAGGACCTTGTCGAAGTTGTCCCGGTCTATGTCCACGAATTTACGGTCTTTAATGGTGAGGAGCGGCTTGTCAGGCTGACCGGAAAGATCAGCCATAACGCCCACGACAAAGGGTAGTTCCTTCTTCTCGATGGCTCCGCCAGTTTCAACGTCGTAAGTGATCTGCACCCGCGGTGGACGTACCCGCCCGATCTTTTTCTGAAGACTCTCTTTAGGCATGTTCGAACTCCAGGAGGAAGAAAACCAGGGCCCACAAAGCGGTTTGACGCGACGCACATTACCACAGTCCTTCTCAAAAGTCTATCTTCCCCTTAGAAAGTATCTCCTCCCCGGCGCAGCGCCCATCCCCCGCATTGCAGCTTGGAGAAATAGCCCTTGCCGAAAATATTGCCTACGCTTGACTCCACCCGGATCTGGACAGTTATCGGGTTGCCCTTCCCATCCTGTAACGGCACATGGTTGCTGCCGGCGAACTGCACCGTGCGGAAAACAAAAAGGCTGCCATTCTGGTCGTCGGCGGCCTGCAGCAAGCGGAACAAACTCCAGGGGCCGTTATTCTGGACCGGCAGGATCATCCCGGTCTTGAGCACCAGCCGGGTGGGCGCGTTGGTAACCGGCGGCCACACCAGCTTCACCGGAATGCTCGGCTTCTTGGGGTTGTATTTAATGATGTGACCATCCACGTCCAATTCGTATGGGACTTTGCCAGTACCCCCCAGGGTCACCGTGTAGTCGAAACGAGGCTGACCGCTTCCGTCTGAATACAACACATCCGAGAATTCGCTGAAGTTATTGAGCGACTGGAGGAAAGGTTGCGAGAAGTCAGCCGGGAATGTCGGGTTGGGGGCCCATCCCTTCCCCTGACGAACATAGGCCTTCGAGACTTCCGGCATCTGCCCGAAGCGCGCCAGCGTACCGCTGGTAGGCGCGAATACGTCGTTCAAGTCCTGGGGAGTGGCCTCGTGAGTAGCCAGGGTATTGAAGGGGTACTTGGACCGAATCGCATCCATGCTGTAGCACAGCGCCTGGGCGCCCAGGTTTACCCGGTCGACGATGGGCTTGGCCAGTTGCGCTGGAGTCGGGGGCGGGGGTGGAGGCGCTTCCATGGGGACGGCCTTGATCACCCTGCCCGCGTATGTGATCGGCTCCGCCAGCAGCGCCTTCAGATCCACATCCACCTGGGACGTAGTGTTGGGTAGGATCGCTCCCAGGGCGTGGTGCGCGTCGGATGCAGCTTGCCATGCTTTGTTGGCGCGATCCATGGCCTGCTGGTCAGCCGGCTCCTTATTCCGGATCCGCGGCGGCAGCTCGGCCATGGAGTTGCCCAGTTCTTCCAGGGCCTGCACGTATGCCTGGTTGCCGGCATTCAGCCACTTTTCCGGATTGGCTGGATCGACCAGCACGTGAGCCGACCCGAACTCACGCTCCACGTCTTTGGGGCTGATGGTGTCGTCCGGTAACTGCTGGGTGACCGCCTTCGCGTTGTTGTTCCCCACCACCCTGCCAAAGATCTTGTTGAGCCCTTGTTTGGCCTGCTGCTCCACCGTTTGCACCACCGAGCCTCCCGACTGGGCGGACGCCAGATCGGTATTACGGGACGTCATGTAAACCAGCCCGAGTAGGGGGGATCGGTTATTGTCGGCCAAGGTGCGCAGCCGGGACGCCGCGTCGGTAGGGCCGCGGAATGGTTCTACGTGGTGTGCCTCCAGAAACGCCTTCCAGTGCTGGATATAGTTCTTGATGTAGAGGTCTTCGACCTCGCGCTCGGTCTCCGCGTTCAGCTTCAGGCTGCTCATGCGCGACTCGGGGCCCAGCACGCAAGCCTCCCCCGCCGAAGCCAGCTTATGGTTGCGAATGCTGTCGATCATCGCGTCCCACCCTTCGCGGGTGTAGGCGGCATCGATGGTGTTCGGTCCGGTCATCACCTCACCGTAGTTGGGAGCGTACCGGCTCAGGGTGTCGCCCTGCTTGTCATGATTCACCTGTTCAACCAGGGCTCGAAACATCTTGTCCGGCCCGTTCAAATCGCGTAAGTAAGCCTGGGCCCGGCCCACCGCCTTCCCATCTTCGAAAATCTGCTGCTGGTAGGGATTTTCCACGTTCAACTCGGAAACATAGAACTGAAGCTGGCGCTCGGCCAGCGCCGCGGCGTCCGGCGAGAGCACAGAAACGGCACTGGTCCACACCGGCATCAGCGCAGCGCTCAGAAACTGAGGGTCGGGCTTGCACTCTTCCGAAGTAATCATGCGATAAGTCTTGAGCAGGTCATAAATGTCGTCCTGCACCGGAGCGTTCGATCGCAGCGATAGAAAACGACCGCTGAGCGCTCCCAGCATTGGCTCCATAAACAGGCGGCGAAAACGATCGAAATAGAGTCGGCTCAGCGCGGTGGTAACATCGCCACCCGAATAAAGACCCCAGCGGTAGGAGAGAGGCGCGCCATGACGGTCGTAGTCCAGAAGCTGGGCCAGGGGCCCGCGCACGGATTCGATCTCCGGCATGGTCTCCAGAGCGGCGGCGTCCGGGGCAAGATGAATCCCCATGACCGTGGCTTCCACCGAGTTGAGCAGTTCCCGGTTGTGCCGCCATGAATTCACCCACACCAGGCTCAGCAGCAACAGCAGCGTGCCAACCCCTGCGAAGGCAAGGTTGCGATAGCCCTGCTCCCGTGTATTTACCTGGGCAGCAACATGCCCAGCCCGGTCCTTGAGCACGACGTTATGAAACATGTCCGACAGGAACATCCACCGGGGAATTGCTCCCGGCGACCGTTGTCCGCCCGGGGCACCCGGCACATCGGGCTTGGCGCCGAAGAAGACAGTCGCATCCGAACGTTTAGGCGCCACGCTGAAGGCGGCCACCGAACCTTCCAGGACGGGGCCGGTGTCGCGCGCGATCCATCTTTGTCCGCAGAAATAAAACCCGCGCAGCCGCGGCCCCAGCTGCAGCGGATTAGGGCGAAACACATCCAGTAGAAACTGCACCACCTCGCTGCGAATCTTCTTCAGCTCGCGCGGAAATTCATAGGCGGTCGATTTCTTTGCGGCAATCTCTTCCCGCGCCAGCAGTACCATCCGCTTCTCCGCCAGGGACATGTAGAGCCGGTTGAAGAAGTTAGTCAGACGCTTGCCTTCGCGTTCGGCGTAGATATCGGCGGTGTCGTTGCGGTGCCGGATGAACGGCAGGGTCGCCCCCAGCAGGCGCTTTCCCTCCGAATCGCTCAGATGCGCGAAGAATTCTGGAAAGAAGGGCACAGCGTCGCATTTGCTGAAAACGACATAGACCGGAAATTCTCTGCGGAAAACTTCTGCCGCAGCCTGCAGACGTTCACTCAAGGTCCGGGCCAGCGCGGTCGCGCGCTGCTGATCACTCGCCCGCAAAAGTGGAGTCGTGTCGCACACCAGAACCATGGCCTTCAGATTCGACGGGCTGCGCTGACCGAAAAGCAGCTGTCTCCATCTCGGAATGCGCCGCTTTTGACCGAGGACGCGGAGGACGCGCTCCCAGTTGTCCGCTTCCTGGGTCAATACCCGGCCTGAGATGTCGGCAAAAATCGAGCCCTCGGCAAACCACAGGTTGCACGACTTGGTGGGCAGCACATTGGCTTCGCGGGTGGCTTCTCCGGCCAGCAGACGGGGCTCCAAACCGGAGTTGAGAATGGCGCTAGTCTTCCCGCTTCCCTCTCCGCCGATGACCAGATACAACGGCAGCGTCGCGACCGTGGGCGGTTCTCCGCGGGCATTCAAGGGCAGGGCCGCAGCCAACCGCCGGTTCGCTTCGTTGACCAGAGAAGTCAATTCCTGGGTGAAGCTGTCGTCGCCGAATGAAGGCCGGGAAGCGATCGGGGTGGCGGCCCGCATCGGCGCCGGAGCCGGAGGAATGCGCGGGCGCATCATGATGCGGGTGACCAGAACAAATACCGCCCAAACACCAACCGCCAGCCCGGTCATGGCCAGGCACGCCAGGAAAACATTCACCTCGGGAAAGGCAAGTGTGGTCAATACCGCAACCACCGCCTCAAAGAAGAGGAACAGAAGCATCAGGCCAAATATTCTGCCCAGACTCATACGCCGCCTCCTACCGAAGCATCCTCTCCTGGATTACGCGCTGGACATCCCCAGATTTCGCTTCCAGGTACCAGGAAAAACCTGTGAAGCAGAGCATCGCCAGAATAAAGGCCGCCACTACGAACAGCTTGACCTGGCGGTCGAGCGGGTCGGCTACGCGCGCGTCTGCGACTGGCTCATCGGGCAAGGCCCCATCCGGAGAAAATTCCGGACTGCGCCCAAAGATGCGCTCGATCCGTTCCCTCAAATTGGACATCAGCAACTGCAGCTCAGCCTTGGACCCTCCGGCAAATTTGCCCTCATATCCGAGTAGCAGGCAGAGGTAATAGACTTCCAGCACCTCCGCTAGACTTTGCGAGTCGCGGTTGGCGCGCAGCGTCTCCAGCCGTTTGAAGAAAACCTCGCCCGCCGAGCGCTGGTCGAACAGCTCTTCGCCCAGACTTTTGCGGGCCCACTCCGGCGCGCTGGCATCAGCGGTTAGCACCGTCTCGTCGAGAAATGCGACTACGGCGAAATTGGCTTCCTGCACGTCTTCCGCGGAATATCCCTTCCGCGCGGCCGAGGTCCCGATCTCCCTGAGCGCTTGCTGCATGCGCGTCCGGAAGCTTTCCGGGTCCTGCACCTGCTGGCGTCCGGTCTGGACGCGCACAATTGCGGTCAGGATACCCTCGTAAAGCAGGGCCAGCCGGTCCAGCTTGGAAGCCGGAACTTCGGTCGGCATGGGCGCTTTCACCGGGATAGGTCGGATCGATGCAGTACTCATTCGTTATCACTCCTGACGATGAACTGAGAATCTGTCTTGATGCCAATTCTGCCGTTCGAAAGGTCCTTAAAGGGCACGGTGTAGTCGTCAAGAACCTCTCCCCGGTCGTTGCTGATTCGCGCGCGTGCGCCATCAACTCGGATATGAACTGACAACACCGCGGCTTGAGCGCTTGATACGGTCTCTCCTCTTACTTCCTTCTCGTCGGCCGTCTGGCTCCCGGTCACCAGCTTGCGCGTCAACTTTTGTCCCTCCAGCTCATAGTGCAAACGGGCCGATCCATCCGCAGCCTCAACCACCCATTGCATCTTTTTCTTTCCGAACAGAGTGGGCCCTGGCTTGGGAAACATCAGATTCTCATGCAGGAAGCCGGGCCTCAGGAAGACGAATTGGTCGTGATTCTTGGATCGCAGCCATTCGCCCTCGTGGGTGATTTGAGCCGGGTCTGGGAATTGGTAGTCCGGGATGGGGGCAAGTTTTAGCGGCAGAAGCACATTTTGCCCCGCCTCCACCTGGATTTCCCCGCTGACTCCTTTGAAGCCCGGCGCCTCCACCAATATCTGGTATTGACCGGCCGGCAGTCTGACCCTTTGGGAAGCGCTGACTTCATGGACCTGTGATTCCCCAACGCGCTGGAATTTTACGGTGACATTCCGGGCCGTGGTTTGAAACGACAGGGTCGCATACGCTGTTAGTACCGTATTCGGAAGTCGATATTCATCCGGCGGGTTCGGGGTGAATTCCCAAGCGCGGTTGGCATAGTTCGGCTTGGACAGGGTTAGTAAGTGCTTCGCGGCTGTCAGGCTGTTAGGAAGCCTAAACTCGCCATTCGCATCCAGTTCGCCTACCCGATTACCGTCAAGACTTACATCGGCACCGGGGGTGCCGCCGGTGATCACCAGTGACGACGTCACCGGCACTTTCACCTTGGGCAGGAGTTCCACGTTCTTGCTGACCGTCTGCCGGCGCTGCGTGGTCATGGTCCAGGTCTGCGGCACATATCCTTCCGCGGAAATCGTGAAGGTGTGGGCTCCCGGAGGCCGGCTGACTTGCCATCCCTTCTTCTGCCGTTGTACGGGCGTTCCGTCCACGGTTAGCTGGGCTTTCTCCACGTTCGTGGTGATCAGAATCTGCCCTGCCGTATCGAGCGAATGAACCATCAGGGCGGGCGCGTTGGCGATGTCGAGCAAAAGGCTTCCCTGCTCGTTGCCTTCGCCGAATTTGAGTTCCCGGTTGCCTTCGCTCAGATTCAAGTCGCTGCCTGAAATGCTTATCGGGACGCCCTGTTCTCCAAAGCGAAAACCGGTGGACAGATTGCGGCCATACACTTTGGCGCGGTCCCCCAGGCTGGCGACGACAAAAAGATCACTCGCATCCAAGGAGGTAATTTGAGGAGGCGAGCCCGCCCGGGCCTGCAATTCGATCGTGAATAGACGTTTGCCTGGTGTCAGGACACTGAGTTTGTGGCTGTTGCCGTCGGGCGCAAGGTCGTATTCATTCATGGAACCGTCAGAGAGATCACCGATCTTTTGCCCGTCCAATTGCACGATTCCGCTCTTTTCCGAGGTCTGTATCGAAAGGTGGACGGGCTCCGGTTCAAGCGCGACCTTGCCATCGGACTGCGGGTCTAGTTGGATTCGTTTCGTTTTGTACCCGAGATGCGCCACCTCAATCGTCGTGCCCGCTGCCGCGGCACCTTCGGCCAGCGCTTTGCCGTCGCTGGTAACGCTGCTGTCGGGCGGATCCGGCACAATATGAATCAACGTCGCGTGATGCTCTTTCGCTACCGGCGTCGGCGGCGCCGGACGCAGCATGAGATACCCGATCGCGAGCACCACGACGATGATCCCGCCCAGGAAGCCCAACCTCACCCCCGACCACTGGCCCGCTGGCCGCGCAAAGGCGAGCGCCATTCGTTCGATCTCGTGCCAGAAAGCTCCTACCTCATCGGAGACAATCGAAACTGCACTCTTTTCCTTTTCCTTCTTGTTCTTGCGCTCCTCAATCTGAAAAATCTTGGTCTTGTCAGCGTTCGGATCCACTAGGGCCGGACCCTTTTTTCGCTCCCCGCTCGGCGCCGGTTTGGGCAGCGATCGTCCGTCCGTACCCGTGAATGCGGATTCCACTCGCAGTAGTTGGCTGAGATCGTCCACCTTGGCCATGCGTTTGATGGCCACCTCGATCTCGGCCACGGTTTCTTCGATCTCCGGATCGTTCGGATGCTTTTCCCGGATCGCCATGGAGTGCTCCAGGACCTTTCTCAATCGGTCCCGGTCCGGGTTTTGCTCCAGCGTGCGGCGGTCCTGGCCCAAGGCAGCTTTGTCCCTGCCTCTCTCTTCCTTGCGGGCCTCCTTAAGCAGACTGGATTCGTACTGTTCCAGTCGGGTATCGGTTGGAAACTCCGCCCGGGCGGCTCGAATTCGTTCTGCGGCCGCCTGCGAGTTACCCGCCGCGACCAGCGCCCGGGCTTCGGTCAGGGTCTTGCCCACCACCGACTGCCGCTTGGCCTCGGAGATGCTCGAGCGCAGCGCTCGAACCGCCGGGTGATTGGCATCCAGGTCAGAGGCTTCCTGGAACATTGGTTCGGCAGCCTGCCAGTTATGGTCTACCAGCAAGTGGGCCCGCTCGGCCAGGACGGCCACCACCGCATCCCGCAATCCGGTTCCGCGAGGATCCAGGTCGAGCGCGCGGCGGAACCACTCGGTGGCCTGCACCAGGTCCCCCTGGGACCGGGATTTTTGCCCCTCTTCGAATAGCCGGCGTGATTCTTTCGACCGTTCCAGACCCTGCTCCGCCAGGGTTTGCAGCCCCGCCAATTCGGAATCTCCCGGAAAATCCTGCAGCGCCGCCTGGGCGCATTCGATCGCCTTGGCATAGGCGCGCCTTTCCATCAATTGGTCGATCTCATCCACCAGGCGGGCCTGCTCGTCGTGGCGGGACTGCCGGTCGCGTTTGTTCTTGCACTGCTCTAACTCAAACCCGATTCCCGGATACTGGGGATGAATATTCCGCAAGATATCCCACTGGCTGATGGCTTCGGAGTACTGGCCCCGCTCCTCGTATTGCCGGGCCTTGGCCACGATCGAATTCACCAGATCGCGCCGCTCCCGCACCAATTTGAGCTGTTGGGCAAACTGCGTTTCTGCCGGGTAGCGTTCGCAGGCTTCACGAAGAATATTGGCTCGCTTGTCCAGATCGGGCTCGGCCTCGGCTCGCTTCGACATTTCCGCGATGTAGGAGGACAGCTCTTGTCGCTCCGCGTCCTCGATACGGATCTTCAATGCCTGGAACATCCCGTCATGTGGATATTTTTCGAGGAGGTCACGGCAGATGGCCATGGCCCCGGCAAAGTTTCGCTCGCTGAATTGCCGCTGCGCGTCCTCGAGGGCACTGTGGATGGAGTCGCGCTCCGACCGAATCTCCTTGTAAAAACTTTGATAGACCGCGTCCCGTTCGGGAATGGCGGCGTAGGGATTGGACCGCGCCACCGACAGCAGGCGTTCCAGCTTGCTCAGCGCGGTGTCGATTTCCCCATTTTGGTAGGCCTTCAGGGCCGAGCCATAAAGCTGCTCTTTCTGTTCCCGAATCCGTTTGGCATCGGCCTCCGTGGATTCGATCTTCTCCAGCAAGTCCAATGCCCGGGAATCGCCGTCGCGACTGGCCAGGATTTGCTGGACGGCATGCCGGGCGGCCCCAAAGTCGCGATTTTCAAAGTGGGTCTGGGCCAGCTCCAGCCAGCGGCCGACCTGGCCTGCGCTCTGCTGCTGTTCCATGCTGGTCCGCATGGCCAGCGCCTCGGGATTTTGCGGGTCAACTTCCAGCACCTCGCGAAGCTTGTCCAGGGCGAGCGCGATCTCGTCCTGCTCCATGCGCGCGCGCGCGCTTTCCAGAAGCTGGCGAGTCTTCTTCTGCTTTTTTACCGTCTCGATCTGGGCTCGCAGAACCGTGATTTGCGGATCCAGGTGCCCCTCCGCCTCCAGCTCCGCCAGAATGTCCGAGGCAAAATCCTCATCTCCGGATTTAAGGGCCGCCTTGGCTCGTTCGATGCGCGGCCCAATCTTGGCAGCGGGAAAGATCGGCTCATTTCGGAAGGCCTTCTGCAGGGTCTCGCCCAGGTCACGGGCGCTGGCGAAGCGGTGAATCGGCAACTTGGCCAGACACTTGTGCACCACCTTGCTGACCGAGGGGTTGACGCTGGGGTTGATCTCGGACACCGGCGGCGGTATGTACTTGATCACCGCCTCCATGGTTTCGCTGGCCGTGGGGCGGGCAAACGGCTTGCGCAGGGTGAGAGCCTCGTACAGAATCACGCCCAACGAAAACAGGTCCGAGGCCGCGGTGATTTCCTTGAGCTGCGCCTGCTCCGGCGACATGTACTGAAAGGTGCCCTTCTGCCCGGTGACGGACTTCGACCCCGCCAGGTGGACCACGCCGAAATCGATGATCTTGGCGGTGTCGTCGTCCATGACGAAGATATTGCTGGGCTTCAGATCGCGATGCACCAGACCGCGCTGGTGCGCAGCCTGTAGCCCCTTGCATACCTGGCTGATGATCTCCACAATCCGGCCCAGCGTCAGACGCGCACTGGCATCGCCGATCAGTTCTGCCAGTGTGGCGCCGCGCAACAGCGGCATAACAAAGAAGGGCTTCTTCTTCCGGTTCTCTTCGATGACGTCCACGTCGCGCACATCGATGATGTTGGGATGGCACATTTCCGCCAGTGCCTTCCACTCCTTGGTGAATAGTTCAACCGCCACCGGGTCGGAGATGTCCTTCATCAGCTTGATGGCGACCGGGCTGCCGGTCTTGGAGTCAATAGCCTTCCAGACCACGCCCATGCCACCTTCGCCCAGAACTTCTTCGAGCTCGTATCGACCCGCGATTCGGGATGAGGCCATGACAAATTCCCGCCGCCCTCAAATCCTCGGCGGCCAGCGATCCTCATTTGCGATTGTGAAGAATTGCGGTGATCCGAATACTTACCCCTGAACGGTTCGGCCCGATCGGGTCACAGCCCTTCCGGCCCGCCCAAGGGAAGGAGGGGCAGGGCACGGGAGGAGTGCTACTATACAACCGTTTAGCGGTCTTGGCGAGAGGGTAGAAGAGGCTGTGGTCTCCTTACTCTGCACCCTTTGCCAACCTGTCGGGCCTTTGCGGGATGGCCCTTTGAACCCTGCCAGCGAACTCGGAGGCTGACGCAAAGTCTCACAACGAGAATCGTCCACACCAGCGAAAACTTCTGCCCTAGGAGCAGTCTCCATCCACGCCCCCCCGGAAAACTGGCAAGCGGCAACACCGCATGGGCACTCAACCCACCAAGGGGACAGTAGGACCTTCATGCGGGATCGTCCCGGACCTCTTTCGGTAAACGAGGAGGCTTGACCTCGGGTCGTAAACTGGAGTCCGCATGCCCGCTCTCCGAGCACAACCAGTACCCTTGCCTTGCCTCAAGGTCAGCCTCCCGGACACCTCCACCGATCGGCAGAGCTTTACCTTTACCCAGACTTTTCGCATCGGTCGGAGCGACGAATGCGAGGTGTGCGTCCGCAGTGAATTCGTAAGCCGGGTCCACGCTGAAGTCACCTTGGAAGGTGGCGGATGGCTGATTCGCGATCTGCAAAGCAGCAACGGCCTTTTCCTGGATGGAGAACGTGTTGAACAAACCGCGCTCACTCGACCCCTGGAAATCCGGTTGGGCATCAAGGGCCCTCGGCTATTCTTTGAGCCACAAGACACCCTCGCCCCCGAGCCGCCGCCTGCGGTGGAGAAGGTCCCCTCAGGCAGCGGTACGATCGTAAGACGATATGTTGAGCATTATTTCAACCGGCACGCCAACGACAGCGGGGGTGAACACACCCAGTATGTGCGTCGCGCCTTCGCCAAGGTTCAGACTCAGCAAAAGCGCACTTATACTTGGATTATCGCGACCCTGGTCCTGATGGCGGCTTGCGCCGGCGGCTACGCCTGGTATGAGCGTAAGCAACTGCAGCGGCAACGTGCTATAGCCGAAGACCTGTTTTACGCCATGAAATCGCTGGACCTCGATATTGCCAACTTGCAGAAAGCAGTCGCCGCGACCCACAGCCAGGAAGGGGCGCAGGTGGTCCGCGAATATTCCAGCCGCCGCCGTGAGATGCGGAGTGACTACGACCAGTACCTGGCCGCGCTCCACGTTTACGACCGCAAGATGACGGAGCAGCAGCGCATCCTGCTGCGGGTGGCGCGTATTTTCGGCGAGTGCGAACTGGAGATGCCGCCGGATTTTGAAGCCGAGGTAAATAAATACATCCGCTACTGGCAGCAATCGGGAAGACTGGCGGCAGCCATTCACACCGCCCAGCAAAACGGATACGTCAGCACGATTTCTCAAGACCTCCTGGATCAGGGACTTCCTCCCCAATTCTTCTATCTTGCCTTGCAGGAAAGCAATTTCGATCCTTACGTCAGCGGCCCCATGACCCGAATGGGAATCGCCAAGGGGATGTGGCAGTTCATGCCCCAGACGGCCCTCAAGTACGGCCTCCGGATCGGCCCTCTCGTGGACTTGCGCAGGCCCGATCCCGGCGATGAACGTGATCAATATCGCAAAGCGACCCAGGCCGCCGCGCGCTACCTGAAGGACTTGTACAGCACCGACGCCCAGGCCTCGGGTTTCCTGGTGATGGCCTGCTACAACTGGGGAGAAGATCAGGTGCTCCCCTTGGTCCGAAGCATGCCGGCCAATCCCCGGGAACGAAATTTCTGGCGCCTTCTGGCACACCACCGGGACAAGATCCCTCGCGAAACCTACGACTACGTCTTTTATATTGTTTCGGCTGCCGTGATTGGTGAGAACCCTCGTCTGTTTGGCTTCGATTTCGACAATCCTCTAGCCAATCTGGAGGACAGGCAAGCGCAGATCGCCACTAGCAATAAGTAGCTTGCATATTCTTGCTGATGTGGTCGCCGATGAGATGACTACGGCGGGAAGCAAAGCTCGCTCACAGCGCTTTAAGCCATTGAAAAAATGGCTCCTCAGGTAGGACTCGAACCTACAACCCTCCGGTTAACAGCCGGATGCTCTGCCATTGAGCTACTGAGGAGTGTTGGGGGACGCATCAAGAAGACGCGTCGCCTGAGTTTGTCTTTCTTCATATTAACATCCGGTCCGGCTGGCTCAAAACTGATGGGTGCGGTTTTTGATACCCTATGGGCCGGACCTGCTTGCCTGCAAATCTTGCGAGGTGTTTTATGCCAGGAGGTTTACGTTTGCTCTGGATTGCTGCTGGTTTATCTCTGATGGCTGGGGTAGCGTGGGCCGGGGACAACTCCTCTCCCAGTACGGCCACGCCTGCAGGGCCGCCCAAGGCCAAGGTGGATACGGTGGTAGATACCATTCACGGCCACAAAATCGCCGATCCCTACCGCTGGCTGGAGGATGCCAACAGTCCGGACTCGCAGGAATACGTGCGCGAAGAGATGGCTTACACGCGCAGCCTGCTTGATCCCCTGCCTGGGCGCGATCGCCTGCACGGGCGACTGACGCAGCTCCTTTCTATTGGCACGATCGGGACGCCGCAGATCGGCGGGCCCTACTTCTTTTATACCCGGCGCGAGGGCACGCAGAACCAACCGGTCCTGCTGGTGCGGGAAGGTCTGAATGGAAAAGACCGGGCGCTGGTGGATGCCAATAAGATGTCCGCCGACGGCACGGTCGCTCTCGACTGGTGGTTCCCTTCTGACGACGGCAAGTACGTGGCCTATGGCACTTCGGCCAGCGGATCGGAAAACAGCACCCTGTACGTGATTGAGACTTCCACCGGCAAGCTGCTGCCTGACACCATTCCGCAGGCCCGCATCGCCCAGGTTGCGTGGAAGAAGGACAATTCCGGTTTCTATTACGGACGCAATCCGAAAAAAGGCGATGTGCCCGAGGGCGACGAGGTTTACTACCTGCACATTTTTTATCATCAGCTCGGAAGCGACCCGGCGAAAGATCCGCTGATCTGGGGCGAAGGGCGCAAGAAAGAAGAGATCCTGGTTTCACAGCTGCCCGACGACGATGACCGCTGGCTGCTGCTGACTTCTTACGAGGGCTCGGCCGGCAAGAACCAGCTTTTTCTTCAGGACCTGAAGGCCGGCACGCCCCCGGTGGAACTTACCAGCGGCAAGGATTTCCAGTACAGCGGCGAGATTTTCCGGGGCAAGCTTTACATCACCACCAACGAGGACGCACCCCACTTCCGGCTGTTCGTGGTGGACGCGGCCAATCCCGCCCGCGCCAACTGGAAGGAAATCATTCCCGCGACGGACGGAATCCTGAAGGGCGCCGGAATTGTGGACGGAAAGATCATCGCGCAGTACGAGAAGAATGCCAGCTCGCAGCTCAAGCATTTCGATCTCGAGGGCAAAGCGCTGGGCGACATCGAACTGCCCGGCATCGGCTCGATCGAGGCGCTCGGCGGTAAATGGAACCGCAAAGAAGTTTTCTTCGGATTCCAGTCGTTCACAGTGCCGCCGTCGGTCTATCAGGTAGAGCTGGCCTCGCGTAAGACTTCGCTGTGGGACAAGGTGGACACGCCCGGTATCGATCCCTCCGCCTATGAAGTGAAGCAGCTCTGGTTCAACTCAAAGGACGGCACCAGGGTCCCCATGTTCGTCTTCCACAAGAAAGGAATAAAACTGGACGGCAAGAACCCGACGCTGCTCACCGGCTACGGCGGTTTCAACGTGAGCCTGACGCCCAGCTTTTCAGGCGGGCGCTATCTCTGGCTGGAGCATGGCGGGGTTTTCGCGGTAGCCAACCTGCGCGGCGGATCGGAGTTTGGCGAAGACTGGCATCGCGCCGGCATGCTGGACAAAAAGCAGAATGTTTTTGACGACTTCATCGCTGCCGCCGAATTCCTGATCTCGGACAAGATCACCGACAAAGAGCACCTGGCCATCCAGGGCGGATCGAATGGCGGCTTGCTGATGGGTGCGATGATCACGCAGCGTCCTGACCTGTTTCGCGCCGTGGTTTGCCAGGTGCCGCTGCTCGACATGCTGCGCTACCAGAATTTCCTGATCGCGAAATTCTGGGTGCCGGAGTATGGCTCGGCCGACGATCCGAAACAGTTCGACTGGCTCTACGCCTACTCGCCTTATCAGCGCGTGAAGCCGGGCGCGGAATATCCCGCCATCATGTTCATGACCGCGGACAGCGACAGCCGTGTCGATCCCATGCACGCCAAAAAAATGGCAGCGCTGATGCAGGCAGAAGCCGCGAACGGGAAAAGCAAAGAGCGTCCGATACTGCTGCGTATCGACAGCAAAGCCGGACACGGCCAGGGCAAGCCGATAACCAAGCAGATTGAAGATGGGACGGACGTTTATTCGTTTTTGTTTTGGCAGTTGGGGGTGAAGCCTTAGGGCGGGCGTTAGCCAGTGGTCGTTGGACGGGTGGACGGGTGGCCTGATTTTGGCTTGAGTGGGGATGCTTAGATCTCCCAACTCTGTCATCCCGACCGGAGCGGATCGCCGCGGGAGCGGTGATCTGCGGAGTGGAGGGACCTTGTGTTTAATCTTTAGGTCTACGCGCGAGAAGATCGGTTCGCAACGGACGGCACAAAAATACGAAAGAGCGTCGGGAAGATTTTGTGCAGCGGTAGAACTGCCCCACTCAAGCCAACATCGGGCTTGAATGGGCCACCCGTCCAACTTTTCTTGCCTCTTTTCGTGATCAGGGAAGTTTCTCCAACTCGGCGCATGGAGGACATCTTGGCCGTGTACGAAAAGCCGCTGAGCGAGCGG
>Ga0335085_10000643_pt1 | contig 92794 bp, 95 predicted proteins | sample Lox_Sample_45_FD_206712 | JGI IMG/M metagenome (GOLD analysis project Ga0335085, IMG submission 206712) | Soil microbial communities from Loxahatchee National Wildlife Refuge, Florida, United States - Lox_Sample_4.5 | ecosystem: Environmental > Terrestrial > Soil > Wetlands | place: USA...
GTCTCCCAATAGGCTGAATCCTATCACTCCCATTGCTATGATCAATCCAGGGATCAACGGAAGCCACGGAGCCGACTCGATGTAATCCTGGTACGCACTCACCATCTGGCCCCAGTCTGGAGCCGGGGGTGTAACAGATAATCCGAGATAACTTAGTCCCGCGTAAACGAGAATTACAGTTCCTACATCCAGAGTTGCGTAAACAAGCAGGGTTGTGAAAATGTTCGGTATAATGTGCTTGAAAATTATTTTCGGAGTACTCTTCCCGGCTATCTTTGACGCTTGGATGTAATTTTGATGAGAAACCTTCAGAGCCTCGCCTCTAGATAACCGAGCATAGGCTGGCCACCAAATCAGCATCAGGGCAATCATCATGTTAGTTATGCCACGACCCAACGACACGGCGATCGCGACTGCGATTAACAGCGCGGGCAGTGCAAAGATGACATCTGTGCCACGCATGAGGACTTCATCAAACAAACCACCTTTGTAGGCTGCGAGCGATCCTATTACGGCCCCCACAAAAAAAGCGATTCCAACCACTGCCAATCCAATTCCCACATCCCCAGGTGTTGCTACAACAACTCTACTGAGCAAATCTCGTCCGACATTATCGGTGCCAAAAGGGTGAGCAAATGACGGGCCTCCCAAGAAGGGTCCCACGGATTGTTGCAGTGGATTGTAGGGCGTAATTTGAACATGCAGCAACGTCGCGATTTCTACTACTACTGCAAGAGTCAGCATAAATCCTATAATTATCGAGCCAATCAGAGCTTGCTTGTTGGCCGTTAGTAATCGAATCAAACGAAGGCGACCTCTTCCGGTCACATCCGCTTTCTTCTCTGCCAATTTTGGCTCTTCAGCCTGTTTTTGCAATGTGATCGTAAACTCTTGATTTCTAACCTAATCGTATTTGGGGATCCGCGAATGCGTACAAGACGTCCGCAAGCAAATTCATAGTGACTATGACCAGAGCAAAAACGATCGTGGTCGCGAGTATTCCGGGATAATCCTGACCATTTAGGGCGGTCACCACGTACTGTCCCAAACCGGGGTACGCAAAGATATTCTCGACGAAAATCGTACCAGTTATTATCCATGTAACCATAAGAGATGAGAGCGTTACGACAGGAATTAGCGCGTTGCGCAACCCATGTCGATAGAACACCGTGTTTTCATCGACGCCCTTTGCTCTCGCCTGCCTGATGTAATTAGAAGTCATGACGTCAAGCAGGGAGCTTCTGAGTACCCTCGTAAGGATCCCGAATGACACGATCGCGAGTGCGAAAGCGGGCAAAATCACATGTTCCAGGGCACTGACAAAATAGGCAAAATTTCCCTCAAACAAGCTGTCGATCATTGGGATGCCCGTTATCGCCGAAGGCGGTATGACATCCACGCTGAAGGCGCCGCCAGATGGGAAGATAGTAAGCTGAAACGCCAGTACGATCAGTAATAACAACGCGATGAAGAAAGGTGGAGATGCAACTGTTCCGATGTAAAAAGCTCTGACCGCTCCGTCAATCGGCGTATGGTGGTGGCGTGCTGAAAAGATTCCGAGAAAGACCCCCAACAATATCGTGAAAATATACGCGAAGAAGGCGATCTGTAACGTGTAAGGTATGGTCTGCGCAAGAACTTGTGTTACGGGTAAAAAACCCCTGGACGGGGAAAACCCAAGATTCCCCTGAAGAAGGTTTACCAGATAGAAATAGAATTGTACGTAAATAGGCGAATCGAGGTGATACTTTTCAGTATAGATCTGCGCGAGCTGTGGGTGAAGTGAAATTGTTTTCCCCAACCAGGCAATAAGTGGATTTCCTCCAAGTGTGTGCGACAGAGTGAAAGTAATCAGCAGCACACAGAAGAGAACGAATATTGAGAAGAAAATCCTTCGCAGAATATAGCTTGTCAGATTCACTAGGCGTCGCAAAGGACGCTACTGACGATTTAAGAGTTTAGAGGATTTTGTTGTGGTAAAAGCTTCGAGGACTACACGTTGCTACATTTTCACGATGGTCTTCAAGCTCTCTCCCCTCCTGTTCATCTCGAAAGCTTCCAGAATTTCACTCAGCGGTACCTCATGTGAAACAAATGTTCGAACCGGAAACTCTCCAGATTTTAGGATCTCAATTGCGTCAATGAAACTGTGAGTTTGAGAGTTAGTGCCGATGATTTCCCACTCCCTCGCCATGATCGCGATTGGACTTACTTTTGCAAAAGCGTCGTGTTTTGCGACGCCCATCAATACAGCCCTTCCTCCAGGCGCCAGAGACATCACTGCCTTTTCCACGGTCTCTACTTTTCCAATTGCTTCTATTGCCACGTCAGCGCCCCAACCATCTGATTCATCTTTCATTCTTTTGGCTGGATCCTCTGAAACAGGATCAACTGTAATATCTGCACCGAGTTGTTCTGCTGCTTTACGCCGCGGGCTGGATATATCGACAGCGACAATTCTCCGGGCGCCAGCCTTTCGAAAAAGATAGACCCACAATAGGCCGATCGGCCCCGCGCCGTAGACGATCGCCGTTTGAGTCGGCGCGAATTTGGTGCGCATGAATCCGTGAACAACACAAGACAGAGGCTCGGTTATGGCTGCGGTCGTCCAATCCATTTCGCTCGGGATTTTGTAGGCAAATTTGTCAGGGACAAACAGATACTCAGCGAAACCACCGTTAGCAAGAACACCTAGTTCGACCAAGTTCTCGCACATGTTCGTCCGTCCTACGCGACAATTCCTGCACGTGCCGCAATGGAAATTCGGATCGACTATCACGTGGTCTCCAACAGCCACGTTTGTAACTCCACTCCCGATCTCACTAACTTCACCAGCACACTCGTGTCCGAGGACAACTGGTTTCGGAAGATCATATTGAAACGTATGAAGATCTGACCCACATATACCGCAAGCGTGCATTTGAACAATGACATCATGAGGGCCGGTGACTTCGGGCTTGTCAATTTCAACTACCTTGGCACCATCCTTTTTGCCCAGGTAGAGAGCACTCAACATTTTCTTTGTCATGATTTTTGAGAGGCTTAAGCAATGAAGTTAGACATTAAAAGATTCGCGTGCATTTCTCTTATCCTCTGTGTTAAAGTGAAAAAAGAAATTTCTTGAACCCTAAGGTGAATTTTTCACGTCGATCGGCCTTGATTCCTTTGCCGACTGTCGGGCAGCTAGCGCAATAGCAAGGGCCGCCCTTCCATCCCTTGCCGAAACTCTTGTGGTCCTGCCATTAATGACGCTACGTGCAAACTCGATCAATTCATCTCGATACGCCTGACCGAATCTCATCTCCGAAGAATTCGGAAACTCATTCTCGATGCTTTCGTTTCTCAGAACGCGCGCACTAGTTCTCTCTCCTGAAGAAACGGTCACCGCACCCTTTGTTCCAAGCACCTCCGCACTTACATCATAGCCATATACGTTGTAGATACACATGTCGACATAACCTATTGCACCATTCGACAACTTTAGAGTAATTATCGCGTTATCGAAATTTTCCATCGGTCCTGCGTCTTCATAATCGTAAGCTAAAGCAGCTGCCTCGGTATACACCCGCACTATCTCGCAATCGCCTAGCCACCTTACAACATCAAAGTCGTGACTCGTAATGTCGAGGAGAGAGCTCCCACCAAGCTTTGGATCAGCAAACCAGCCTTTGATGTGAACCGGGAGCGTTGGGGCGGGCCGACCGATCAAGAGTTCTCTGGACCTCGAAATTACATACATAATTTTTCCCACGGCTCCTCCGTCTATTGCAGTTTTTGCTCTGAGGTGCGAGTTGTCAAATCTCCGCATATACCCCACTTGGAACTTTAGGCCGGAATTTTCGACTTCCGCTACAATTTTGTCTGCCTGCTCCAGAGACAGAGCCAACGGCTTCTCGCAAAAGATATGTTTTCCAGATTCTAGGGCATCAAGAATTATCTGATGTTTCCAGAAGGTCGGCACAACTATTGCCACCGCGTCGATCTCCTTTACTTCCAAGAGTTCGCGATAGTCGCCAAAAATTCTGGTGACGCCGAGTTTGTTGGATACTTCCTGAGCTGCAGACGTATTTACGTCGGCGACTGCATAAAGCTCAGTTTCCAAAATATTGTTCGCTAGATTTTCTGCATGGACGTGGCCCATTCCGCCTACGCCAATGATGCCTACCTTGATTTTCTTGTTCAATCTAGGATACCGAAGGGATGACGTCCCTCGCAAACGCCTTCATACTATCGAGTGTAGGATAGTCGATGAAATACATCATGAAATGGTTTACACCCACTTTGATATATTCGGCAATTCTATCGGTAACCTCACTGCGAGTACCCATTATGTACTGTTTCTTCCAATCGTCCAAGCTGCTTACTGGCGGTTTGAATTCCAATTTTAGTTGTTGAAACAATTCAGCCATTGAAAAGTTTCCCCAATCCTTTGCCTTCTCAAGCTCTTCATGTCGGTTCGTTATGATAACATACGTCTCGAGCGACTTCTGAATGTGGTCGTAATCTTTTCCCAATTTTTGGCAATGACCTTTCAATACATCCAGTTTGTGCGCATAATCTTCAGGAGCGAGTTCGCCTGCGTTCCATCCATCTCCGTATTTCGCAGCAACCCGCAATGTTTTCTTTTCTCCTCCACCTCCAATCCAGATATTCGGCCGAGGTTTCTGAATGGGACCGGGGGCACAAATCGCGCCGTCGACGCTGTAATAATCACCTTTGTAAGTGAACGAATCATTTGTCCACATTCCGATCACTATCTCCAATGTGTCTATGAGTTGTCCAATTCGAACCTTCGGTGAATTATTCCAGGGGAGACCGTACGCCACCTGCTCGGTCCTCATCCATCCCGCTCCAATTCCGAGTTCTACTCTACCTTCAGAGAGATTATCCAGAGTAGCGACTGTTTTTGCGAGCATTGCCGGACTCCTGTGTTGGGGATTCGTGACAAGAGTACCCAGCCTGACTGATTCCGTGATCTGGCTGAGGGCAGTTAGTAAAGTCCAAGCCTCGTAGTTTTCATTGTAGTGACCTAGCATAACGTGATCCGGAACCCAGATAGAGTCGTAACCCAGACATTCACTAGTAGTGACGGCATTTTTTATCAGACTGTAATCTATACGGCGGTCCCAAGGGCTAGCATAAGTCCATGCAGGAACACAAAATCCGAATTTTGTTTTTTCAGTCATAAAGAAAATTCAACTGATCTGCCCCGCGCTCGCTCAAGAATAGATAAGCGTTCCTAAGGGTGAGGCAGGAATCTCGAAAAAAAGTACGTTGGATTGACGATGAAGATGCATAGTGTCCTAAATGATCACATTTATAATTGGTGAAAATCGCCATTTCGTTTCTGAGTAAGCAGTCTTGTTCAAGCTCGCCTGTTCAATCCTGCACTACGATATCATTGGATACGTGTACGAGGACGCAATCAAAAATATTGCAAAACTTGGTTACGAAGGGATCGAAATGCATCTCCCTCCGCCACCACATAGAGAAGAAAAAGCTCCAGTAAAGAGGCTTCTCAAACGTTTGGGACTCGTACCCGCTACCGTGAACTGCCAGAGGTGGGACTGGGCGCACGACAACCCTGAGAGAGTGAAGGGAACTATCGAATCTTTCCAAAACACTGTACTGCTAGCAGAGTATCTGGAAGCAAAACGAGTATTGACGGAAACAGGCTCAATTCCGAAAGGAATGAAAGCAGTACAGGCTTCTAAGATGGCAGCAGAGAATATCGCAACAGCTTGCGACTTCGCTTCGGAGCATGGAATTGAAACAGTGCTTCTTGAAAGTGTCCCGCCACCGTTCAACTACATAGTGGATAACTCGAAAAAATTTCTCAGCTTCAGAAAGCTCGCGGGAGTAAGCAACCTGTATGCAAACGTTGACGCGAGCAACTATTTGATGGCAGGAGACGATCCTTCGAAGGCCCTTGAAGCACTAGGTTCTCTGGTACGAGGAATCCACATAAAAGATGGAACGAGCAAAGGCGGAAATTGGACCCCGATCGGCGAGGGTGAAGTTGATTGGAGAACGTTCCTTGCCACTGCGAAGAAGATAGGTTATCACGACTGGCTGGTATCCGAGTACGAGGGAGCTCTAACCGGGAAATACTACGTCGATCCAGAAAAGGCCTCGCAGGACACTATCAAGTACGTCAAAAAGATCCTCAAAGAAATCTAACAATCTTAAACAATCCCGCAAACTCGGTCCGGTAATTCTGATCGTTACCATTTCTGTAATGTTTGGATTATGATCGTAAATTATGCCTCGATTTCGTGTTGGGACAGGAGGTTTGTAATTAATATATAGTTAACATTGATTCGAGCACGGCTAACACATGTCTAACAAGAAACTCAGAGCAGTTTCAAGAACTATTGTCGTTGTTGTAGTTGTCATAATTCTAATTATTGCTGCGGTGGGAGGCTATCTCGCTTTGGTGTCGTCCAATACGACCTCCTCGTCTTCATTATCAACATCAAGTTCGTCGAGTTCGCTTTCATCGTCGATCAGTTCGACATCCTCCGTCAGTCAGAGTGGAAGTTCTTCTACTTCCTCTTCGTCATTGTCTTCTTCCGCAACGTCATCCTCCACGGGTTCTACTTCGGTTTCGACGCTTCCTAAGATTCAACAGATTCAAGTTGATGACGTATATTGGAGCGGATCTGGCGAAAACCAGCTAAATCTTTTCGATTATCCAAACTGGCAGACGTATTCGGTCTATCAGCCGCTTGTGTTCAATAACGGAACATCAGAATATGCAAGCAACGCGGTTCAATTCTTGCCTGGTCTTGCCACTAACTGGACTGTGTCCTCAGATCAATCAACTTACACTTTCAACTTGCGTCATACTAACTTTACCGACGGAAATCCCTTTAATGCGTACTCTGTTTGGGCGCAGATGTATGGATACTACTATCTTGCGGCGAATGCATCGAACTGGTGGGTTGGTTACGTCCTCTACAACATGTCCAACGTCAACTTTGGACCCGCCACAATAGCCACTCTAACTCAGAGTGGTGTAGTAAACCCTACTCCAGCTGTAATATCGATGATGGAGAACACTAGCTGGCCAATATACGTGACCGGCCCTTACACAGTGGTTTTCCATCTCAAGATTCCGTTTCAATATTTTCTGAACACACTTCTGCAGCTCGACGGCCTGATTATCGATGTCCAGTATTTGCTTCAGCACGGTGGATGGGGAGCTCCTGGAGCAATGAATACCTACTTCAACCTCAATCCAATGCCTGGTACGGGTCCCTACAAAGTAGTTGAAGTGGTGAACAATGCTTTCGTAAAATTCCAGCAAAATCCGAATTACTGGGGTGAGAACATGACTGCAGCGGAGCGGCAAGCAAACCCGTACGCTGATCCTGGGCACGTCAACACCATCGTAATGTACGTTAAGCAGGATGATGTAGCACGATACTCCGATCTTTCCAGCGGATCAGCAGTCATCGCAGGGATATTGCAGCAGGACTGGCCATTGATCCAACAAAATCCCCAAAAGTACGGTCAGCTAGTTCTTCCAAGCTGGTCGCAGCTTATGGCGGGAATCGGCATGAACACGCTAAAATGGCCAACGAACGTCACTGCATTTAGACAGGCCGTCCAACACGCTATAAATCACACAGACATTGCGCAAAAGGTGTTCTTCGGGCAATTGACTCCAATGGTTGGTCCCGAATTTCCGGCTTGGCAGCAGTTTTATGATCAGGGCAATTATTCTGTTCCCAGCTACAATCTAACTCTTGCAAAGCAATTATTGCAACAGGCCGTAGGAAATCAAACCGTACCGGCGTTGCAGTTTGCGGTGCAAGCGGGCTGTACTTTCTGTGCTGACACCGCGCAAGTAATTCAAGGCGATCTAGCGCAGATCGGAATCAACATCAACATCGAGGTCCTGTCTGTTTCGAGCTTCGGTCCACCGCTGATGATAGGATACCAGCCCAGAGAAGCGGACGCAAAAACAGCCCAGCAGGCGGCCAACTTTGTGTGGATGGGAGGGCTGACATACGCCCCCAGCTTCATCACACCTGCGGACAACTGGGCGTATTTTACGAACTGCAATTCACCTTTCAACAACTTTGCGGGCTACTGCAATCCTATAGTTCAGCAGGCAAGCGAAGTATGGTTCAATGGGTCGAGTACTGCACAAATCCAGCAGGCTGTAACGGCAGCTCAGGCACAACTCCAAATTGATCAACCCTACATCTGGGTGGGCGCCCTAAAACTGTGGTTCGGCAGCGGTTCGCTTGCTTGGGATAAGAGCGTCGTATCTAATTTCCTCGGAGAACCTTCCTGGAGCGGAACCGACTCGACTCCGATATTGAATACCATACAATTTGTAAACGGCCAGTAGAAGTTGAAATTCCATGGACAGAGTCTACAGTTTTCAAATCCCAGCCACGGATATGTCAAGAGCCAAGACTTTTTACGGGGAGATATTTGGCTGGGAACTTACTCCCACGGGCATGCAATATGACTATACTATCGCGAAAACTACAGACTCGGACGAGAAGGGTCAGCCAAAAATGCCCGGATCAATTAACGGAGCCTTGTACGATAGAGCCGGTGGGGACGATGCTATCAGAATTTCAATCAATGTCAAGTCTATGGATAATGTGCTGAATAGGGTGCCAGAGCTAGGTGGAAAAGTTGTCCACGAGAAATCTAAAGTCGAGGGCTACGGATACTTTGCCGAGATTATTGATTGCGAAGGAAACTACATTAATCTCTTTCAATCCGGCGATTAGATCGTTTTCGAATAAATCAACATAACCGTGTGCCTTTGCTTGAGATGGTAATCACTATCTCAGCAGTTCAACAAGACCTTGACGGTTTCTTTTCTATTTTCTGACATTTTGAAAGCGAGGGATGCTTCATCGAGTGCAAACCTGTGCGAAATAGCCTTCGAAAGAGTATCATGATGTTTTGCAACGAAATCTATTGTCGGCGGGAACATTAGCGGGCTGCCCTCGGCACCCTTCATGACTAATCCCTTTGAGATCAACTTCTCAAGTTCAAATGGGGTTCTAGACGGTCTTGAGATCCCGACCAGTATCAACTTACCGTTGCAATCAACCACGTCCGGAAGCGAGGCTCTCGCCAAATCTGAGCCTGATGTCTCAATCGCTATGGTACCTCCTCTTCCATTTGTGAGCGAAAGTACTTCCCTTACAGACTCTCCGGTTGAAGGATCGACTGTTTCATCGGCGCCGATCTCCTTTGCAAGCCTTCGTCTAGATTCAACCGGATCGATGCAAATCACTCTCGCCTCACACGATTTTGCCAGAGCTAGAGTGAAGAGACCGATTGGTCCCGCTCCGAAAATGATCAAGATATCGGATGGCAGTACGCCTCCACCGATTTTCCACAACGCGTGATACGCGACTGAAACGGGCTCGACGAGAGCCCCAATGTCGAAACTTACAGAGTCCGGCAGTTTATGGAGGTTTGTCTCTTTTCTGACTACAAACTCTGCAAAAGCTCCAGGAGCTTTGGGCTGAAACCCATACGTCGTCGGTCGACGACAGTAATTTGGATTCCCTCCTCTCCTGCAAACGTCACATACACCGCAGCCCTCGACCGTTTCACCCACCACTCTGTCACCTATTCGAAATGTACCCACTCCACTCCCAATCTCGGCCACTTCTCCGGACCACTCGTGGCCGGGTAAGTACGGAAAAACTCCTTCCTCTGATTTTCCGGAAAAAATGTTGACGTCAGAACCACATATTCCGGATGAACGCACTTTAACCAATACTTGATCTTCGTTTGGAGTGGGCGTTTCAACTTCCTCAATTCTTAGATCCCCGACTCCGTAGAACTTGACTGCTTTCATTCTATGCCAGAAAAATATCTAATTCTGTCCATCTTTAATTTTACATCATCAAAGGAAGAACGTCAGTAGTATGCCATGGCATAGCGATGATTCGTTACAATGATGCCATCAAATTGACGACTGGCCTCAATTGCTTCTCAAATTATAGAAACGATTTCTCGACTTATTCTTCTTAAAAATAAGAAAACGCTTTTATCGCAAACCACAATTCTGGAAACTCGTTGCAAGCAGAGGTACCAATAGAAGCAATCGAGCTCAACCGTTTCAATTCACGAGTCTGGTATTCATCAGCGAGTATTGAAAGGATGGCGCAATCGCTTGCAGAAAACGGCCAACTCACACTCATTAAATTAAGGGCCTCAAAGAAAAATCCCGGTTCCTACGAGCTCGTCTTCGGACATCGTCGATTTCTGGCAGCTAGACGGCTGGGCTGGAAGGCAATCAAAGCAGAAATCCTGGACATTGACGATGGTAAAGCCGCCCAAGAGTCGTTGATAGAAAATTTCGAAAGAGACGGGTTGACAGATTACGAAAAAGCCCTCGTCTTCGAGAGATTGAACAAGGAGTTTGGAATGACGTGCGATGAGATCGGGAAAAAGTTGGGGATCTCAAAGCAACACGTTTCAAACTATATTTCGATGCTTGATCTGTTTTCGGCGGAGTATTTGGCCTCGAATGTTGATGTAAGAGAGGCGCTCCTCGAAGTTTCAGAGCATCACGCAAGACTGCTGCTCAGGGTTAGTGATGTCACGACGCGGGCAGATCTCACCAAAAAAGTAGTCCGGGAAAAACTAACCGTTAAGGACCTGACGAATATGGTTGTCAGATTGCGAAGCTGGTTTGGAAATGCGCAAGAAATCGACTACTCCCAGGAAACCAGAGAGCCCCCTGAAATCAAGACTAAACGTGAAATCGCGAATCTCTTGATCGACAAGTTCAAGATGGCTCATCGTGGCCAATTTCCTGAACAATTCTTCGACAATCGGTTCAGCATTTATAGCGCCTTTCCACCGTACGAGAAGGTAGAAAGCGACATTGCACTTTCCCGGGTCAAGAACTGGTTTTGCAAGGATGCACCCAAACTGACGTCGACGATTGAAAATCTGAAGGTCGAGCTCTTGGGCGAAGTCGCATTGGTCACTTTGAATATTTGTTATTCGGGGGATGTACTCGGAGCTCGTGCCAAATTGCGAGCCGGAGGGACAATCATTCTCACAAACAAGACTGGCAGCTGGAAGATCCTTCACGAACATTGGTCCAATCTGGAAACTCCACCATTGAGGACTCCGGTTGAGGTAAACATCCGCGCCACGAAGAAGCCGATATCTGCCAACCGCAGGTAAGCATATCTCAGTAGCTCAGAACGAAAAGCGCCTAGTTCGAAGACTTTGAGTCACAGAAGAATATCGTTCTCCCGAGAACTTGTCGGGGATGAAATCTCAGATCTAATTGCTGACGGAGTGGAATCCGAAAGATTAGGTTTTGATCAAGTTTGGATTCCTGATCATCTCGTAGACATCAAACCGTTTTTGGCGATATTTGATTCATGGACAGCACTTGGTTTCCTAGGGGCTAAGACTAGTTCCATTCGTATAGGCTCAGGAGTTACGGACATTCAAAGGATCCATCCCGCGAAAATTGCCAACATCATCGCGACGTTAGATAATCTGACGAAGGGAAGGGCGGTACTAGGAATTGGTTCGGGAGAGATAATGAACACACAGCCTTTTGGAATTCCTTGGGAGGACAAGAAAACACGGCTGAAGCGACTCAAGGAATCTATCGAGGTCATCAAGCTGCTCTGGTCGTCGAGTTATGATCATCCTGTTAAATACAGCGGAGAGTTTTTCCACTTAGATAATGCTCGCTTAAGTTTGTCACCGGTGCAAAAGCCACGTCCCCCGATCTATATCGGATCATTTGCCTCGGCCGGTACGTTAAGAATTGTCGGAGAAGTAGCCGATGGATGGTACCCCGGCTCACAACACATTCCGGATGCTTATGCGGCGAAGGTGCAGATAATTCGAGATGCCGCCATGAAAGCAGGAAGATCGGCCGATTCTATAGATATCATGGTGAGTGTACCTACTCTCATTTGCGACGATGAGCAACTTGCTGATCTAAAGCGAAAAATCAAACTCGGCCTGAAGAAGAAGATAATACTCAACCAACACTTATTGAAAACCTACGGAATAGAGGACGCGATACCTTCCAGCAATCTTCCGAAAGAACTTGATTATCAATTTGCGACCCCCGGTCCAGAGTACGACATGAAGTTGAGCAGAGCAGTTGAAGAGCTGGCGATCCCAGACGAGGTGCTTGAGAAGCTAATGAACCAGGTAGTAGCAGTAGGTGCGCCAGACGATTGCGTGACCGTGATTGAGAAATTCATCAAAGCGGGTGCCACTCATGTATTCTTCAGTAACATGTTGGGTACACGCGAGAATTATCGCCTGATTTCAGAAAAGATAATTCCAGCGCTGTCCCAAAACTAGAAAGTTCGCTTGCCTCTACGATTGTAAGAGGTTCCTTCATTATTGTACTTTCGAACGTTGAGTAAATTTAAATTGAAACACCTTTTTCTCAGAAAAAAGGAACGGGTTGATCAATGAAATCGAGCAATCTGAGATTGTGGAATTCTGCTTTCCTATTTGAAGTTAAACCATTTTCTCATGTATCTTTAGGGCGCTCTGATTCATTCGCAAAACATCTGCTCGCGGTTCTTCTGAACGAGGAAGTCTAGACCATGTTAGTTCGAAATCGATCCATACCCAATCAACTGGTTACTGTTTTCGACAACAACGGGTTCAAGCTCTCGAGATTTGAAAGTACAAAGCAGGCTAACCTTCATCTTGGGATACCCGAGAACAAAGAGAGGGTAGTTTTCACTTTGAAAGGAACCGTTAGGGTGAATGGAAGAGTCATGGAGGAGAGAGACGTCGCCTACATACCGCTGGGGGAGCAGCTTGATCTAGAGATGAATAGTGGATCCTTGACCTTCATAGTTGAGACCTATGCCACCGAGAAGTACGCATCTTACTTCAAGAAGTACCTAGAAGCTCCGAGAACATCGTCTGGTCAAGATTCTTTTCAAAGAACTATCGTGGTTTCAATTGGGCTGCAGGATAATGCGAACGGGTTTATTGTAGGGTTTGTTGAAGGTAATCCTGGCCAGTGGACGAGCTATCCTCCTCACCGGCATGATGAAAAATCCGAAGCTTACGTTTACTTTAATGTGGACCCCGGATTTGCAGTTCAACTAGAGATTGATGATGAGGAACCAAGGGCTCACGTTGTGCATGATTATGACACTTTCCTAGTTACAAAGGGGTATCATCCTCATGTCAATACTTCACTTACGGCCGGCGGCTACGTCTGGATTATGTCAACAGAGCCCGGAAAACGGAACCTCGATATCATGGTGCATCCGTCCTACAAGAGCGTCAATGTAGGAAAATCTCATTTGTCATCAAAGTAGCGAAGGGTTCCTTGAACTGACCAAAAGCAGAAGGCATTCTGTACCTTCTATTTTTTCAACTCTCGTGTTACGACCTTAACTATTCCGTCGCTATCAAGACCGTAGTGTTTGTAGAGATAATATGGCGCTCCAATTATGGAATATTCATCGGAAGGAAAACCGATCCGCACCAAGCGAATGTTGGACAACCTCTCGTCAACGATCGTATCCGCCACCGTGGATGCCACTCCGCTCCGCGTGTTATGCTCCTCTGCCACGAAGACAGTGTTCACTCTGCTCAAAAGCTCGCGTAGTCCCCGTTTGTCAAGCGGCTCGATTGTATGAAGATCTACGACGGCAACATCTATGCCTGTAGACTGCAAAACTTTGGCCGCTTCGCATGCTTCCGGTACCATGTGGCCGTTTGCAATGATCAGCGCGTCCTTTCCTTCTTTTAGTCTTGAAATCTTTCCAAACTTCCACTCGTCACTCGATTGATAAACATCGGGGTCCCTGCCTCGCCCTACTCTGAAGTAGACCGGACCTTCCACCGACACGGTCTGCCTCAGTGCTTGTTCCAAGCTCACCGTATCAACGGGGCAAACAATCTTCACGTTCGCAATCGACCTCATTATTCCGATGTCCTCAGTCGCGTGGTGGGATGTACCGTAGTAGCCGAGAGAGATCCCCGCATGATGCGCGATCATCCTGACCGGCAGATTGGGATAAGCCAGATCGGTTCGAATCTGTTCGCAGCAGAGCAATCCCAGGAATGAGGCAAAAGTAGCGACATAAGGTACAAATCCAATCGTCGCAAGGCCGGCAGCTGCGGTAACCATGTTGTGTTCTGCAATACCCAGATTGAAAAACCGATCAGGATGCCTTTCCGCGAATTCTATTGTTCGATTGCTGTATCCGAGATCGGCGGTCAGTACGACTATCCTTTCATCTTCGTCTGCGAGATCGCTGAGAACTTTTCCCGAGGTGAATGACTTCGCTTGAGTCGCCATCATCCCAAGATGCCAGGATTCCTTTTCGTTCAATCTTGTTTCCGAAGTCACTCTTTGCTCAACTCCCTGATTGCATTTTCAGCATCACTTCCATGAAGGTACCCCAGGTGCCAGACGCGCGATTCCTCCATAAACTTCAGCCCTTTTCCTTTGATCGTATTTGCAATCAGCATCTGCGGGCCGTCCGGATGCTTTCGGAATTCTTCGAACGCTTTCACGAGCTCTGGAATGGCATGTCCGTCGCAAGTCGTGGTTCTCCACCCGAATGACCGCCACTTGTCTTCTAGAGGCTCGATTCCCATCACTTCTTCTGTCATCCCGTCCAGTCCCATGCTGTTGCGATCTATAATGCCGATGAGATTGCCAAGCTTGTAGTGCGCCGCTGCTTGAGCTGCCTCCCATATCTGGCCTTCGTTCATCTCTGCATCACCGAGCAAGACGAACACTCTCGCTGGGGATTTTTTCAATTTGAGTCCGAGAGCCATTCCGACGCCGATCGATAAACCATGCCCTAAAGATCCGGAACTGAAATCAATCCCTGGCACTTTTCGCATATCGGGGTGATCACCCAATGCCGATCCAATTTGAGCGTAAGTGTCCAGCCAGCTCTTCGGAAAATATCCCAGATCGGCCAGAATTGGATAGACCCCTACTGCAACGTGTCCCTTTGAAAGTACAAGGCGGTCTCGGTCTTGCCACTTTGGATCCGAGTTTACCCGCATTTCATGGTAGTAAAGCGTCGACAAAATCTCCGCGGCGGAAAAAACCGATGTGTAGTGTCCACTCTTTGCGACTTGAATCAAGCGAATTGTTTCGGTTCTGATGAACCTCGCCCGCTCTATCAGATGGTCGTAATCCATCTTCTGCATGTTCATCAGATAGAATCTCAAAGATTAGATTAATTTTAGGCCGCCGCTACGAAGGGATCTGTGCGATTCGCCTTGGGCCTTAACAAATTTTTTCCAAAAAATGTATGCCCGGGCATACTTTCGACTTCCGCCTTAAACAACTCAGCGTACCCCTCGGCATTTTTTTCACCAAGACGAAAACAAACCAATGGTATCGACATCAGCCCTTAGGGCATGACGATCGTTCACAAAAACTATGACAAGGCATAAATAGAAAAGCTGCACTGCCGGCGGTAGCGATCTTTTTGATCAGAGTAGGCGGTTTGCATAGGAGAGCAATATCGAGAACGGTTGTTGTAGGAATTGTTATCCTGATAATAATCGTAGCGGGAATTGCGGTTTTCGGTACAGGTGTTTTTAATTCAAATACAACGACGTCGTCATTCACTGGCTCGCAATCCACGATCTCCAGCAGTACATTGAGCACAGCGTCTTCCAGTAGCTCGGCCTCAAGTTCCTCTCTCGCATCCTCAAGCTCAACTAGCAGTGTCGGATCATCGAGCAGCTCTCTCTCTGGAACAAACAACACATTAGTACTCGATGACACGTTCTGGCCAGCTTCGGATTTCAACCAGCTATGGTCATTTGGAGGCGTACCCTATCCATCCTGGGCAGAGTACAGCGTTTATCAGACTCTGGTCAACGTGAATGAAAGTGCGGAATACAGTTCCGGAAATATACAATATCTTCCAGGACTTGCCCTAAACTGGACAGTTTCGCCGAATGCAACATCCTACACTTTCAGCCTCCGACAGGGCGTCACGTTCTCCAACGGCGATCCTTTCAATGCCTACCAAGTGTGGGCGCAAATGTACATGATATACTTCGTAACAGCGAACAGCTCATCATGGTTAGACTCGTACAACGTATTCAACATGAATACTGCCAACTTTGGGCCATCTACGATTTCGTTAATGAACCAATCCGGTCTCGCCAATCCTGGTCAAGCCCTTTTGAGCATAATGGACAATAACTCATGGCCGATTTATGTAACTGGTCCGTACCAGATTGTATTTCAGCTGGCTCATCCATTTCAGTACTTTCTAGGTTTGACCATAGTTTTTGCGGGTCTAATCTTTGACTCCCAGTATGTCCTCGAGCATGGTGGCCCCGGTACTGCTACCGCCATCAACTCCTTCTTTAATCAAAATCCGATCCCCGGCACCGGACCATACGAGTTCTCTCACGTTGCAGAACAGTCTTATGCTCTTTTTACTCAGAATCCCAATTACTGGGGTGCCAATCTAACTCCTCAACAAATCCAGGCTAATCCGTTCCTCGATCCTGGACACGTCAAGAACGTTGTCATCAACTACAAGACAGACGACATCTCACGGTACACTGACCTGTCAACAGGGAAGGCTCAAGTTGCGGTCATAGAAGCTCAGGACTGGAATTCGATTGTTCCTAATCCTAAATTCGTCTATTACCAAGTGCCCAAGTATTCCGCCCTAGAAGCATTATTCTCTCTAAACACGAAATTATACCCGACAAATATAACGGACGTGCGACAGGCGATAGTTCATGCTATCAACTATAGTGACCTAATCTCCAAGGCTTTCCTCGGGCAGGGGCAGGAACTCATCGCTCCCGAATACCCAATCTACGGTCAATACTACAACACACCGGGTCTTCAACCGTACCAGTACAACCTGACTTTAGCAAAACAATATCTCAGCGAAGCCAACATTACCAATATGCCATCAATTACGTATACTGCTTCGAGCACCACGGTCTGGCAAGGAATTGCCGGTCAGGTGATTCAAGCTGACCTCGCTCAAATTGGGATTACGGTTAATCTAAATCTAGTTCCATACGCTCAATGCCAGACTTACCAAGGTACTTACACGTATAATCTCCAGCTTTTGAAGAATTCTTCGGTCGCTTCTCAAATCGCGATTCCCGGCTGCGGTCCCTGGGGACCTAGTGAGCTAACTCCTGCAGATGCATGGACTGACTTTGTCAGCAATCGGTCTACAATTGGCAATGTAGCAGACTATTCCAATCCCGTGGTGGAGACTGCGATCAACTCTTTCTTCGACAGCCAAAATACCACTTACATCCAAGGCCTTCTTACAAAGGCTCAGACTCAATTGTACAACGATGCGCCACTGATTACCATCGGGCTCGGACTGTGGTTGGTAGATGGTTCTATAGTTTGGCAGAAAGGAGTCATCAACAGCTTCCTGGTCGATCCGCTGACTACTGGCACCGACACAATGCCAATCCTCAATACGATCACTTTCGGATAATCGTCAATCTAAAGTGCTAGCGAGTACAAAGAGAATTCTTCTAGCTCTACAAATTATTTGAACTTTGCAAAATACCCAATTCTTTTATAGAAAGTTGCGGGTCTCGCATCCATGGCAGTTTCGGAGCAGGAAGAGGAAAGCTTCCGTTTCATTGGCGAAGAGGAGAAAGAAGCTGTACTCCAAGTTTTAGACCACCAACAATTGTGCTACTATCAATATGATGAAGGTCTAAATTTTGTCGGCGTTGGAAATTACATAAGAAAGTTTGAGGAAGCAATTGCTTCGCATATCGGTCTTCAACGAGCTATTGCCCTAAACTCCGGAACGTCTGCGGTCGAAGCTGCTCTGGCTGCCTGTGGAGTGAAGCCGGGAGATGAGATCATCGTGACTCCGAAATCTTTCGTCGCTTCATGCCTTCCAGTGGTTGGTTTCAATGCGATTCCTGTTTTTGCAGACGTCGATCCCCGAACGGGTTGCCTGACGGCCGACACTATAGAAGAAAAGATCACTCCCCGAACGAAAGTGATCCTTGTGGTCCATCTTTTCGGACAACCTGCAGAAATGGATCGAATCATGGAGGTAGCCAGGAAACATAACATCCTTGTCGTCGAAGATTGTGCGGAAGCTTACGACGCCTACTACAAGGGAAGGAAAGTAGGTACGTTCGGAGATGCCGCTCTTTTCAGCTTACAGCAAAGCAAGCACATCACGACCGGCGAGGGTGGAGTCGTGATGATGAATGATGAGGAGATGTACTCGAAAGCTTTCGGGTACTCAAACGTTGGTTCGATCAGGGGCTTGGATACTCAGGAATCCGGTCAGAATTTCTTCATCTTTGGCCACAATCACAGGATGAGTGAGTTGTCTGCGGCAGTGGGATTTGCGCAGTTGGGTAAAATTGAGACTTTTAACGAGAAACGGCGCGTCTTGGTCAGGTCACTACGAGAGGAACTCGCGGATGTTCCAGGGATAGAGCTGCCATACGTTTACGCCGACACCGTGCCAAACTATTGGTTATATTCGATCATCCTGGACAAGGACTTGCAGCTCGGACCGAGTAACATAGTCCAGGTGTGCAAAGCTGAGGAGAACGTAACGCTTTGGTCGGAAAACGGGTTCTGGCATCACGTTCCTTGTTACCTCGAGCCCGTCTTCCAGGAGATGAATCGAACCAGAATGACTCCGCTGGGCTTTAGACTTCCGGATTATGTCAGATACGAGAAAGGAATTTGTCCTAACCTGGAGGAAGTTGCGCCGCGCTCCATAATTTTTCCCGTGCATCACGGCGTACCGGAAAGAGTTGTGAGGGCTCAAGCAAGGGCAGTACGGCGCGTTGTGGAAAGACGAATGAAAAAATAAAATTCGTGGTCTTTTCTCCAGGAGTTGGACTAAGAACCTCCGTTTCGTTGAAAGCTCCGCAAGCATTTTTTATCGTGAGTATGATCCAAGAAAGTGCTCTAGCTTGTCCTCGAATTTTAAGTACCTTTTCACCCCAATCTCACTTGGGCCTATTACGCTCAGAAACAGGATCTATGTTACCCCGCACGCGACAATGTTTGCTTCCGATGACATGAACAACTTGCCTGGCGAAACGCTCGCGTATTACTGCGCGGACCGAGCTAAGGGAGGAGCCGCGCTGGTTGAGGTGTCGCTGGCTATGGTCACGCCGGGAGGAGGGAATACCAGTACCGACCTCGACTCGCAGTTCGATCCGCTTTGCGTTGGGCATCCGATGGCGTTATCCGGACGATGGCCGTTGCGAGGATTTGATCCGAAGATAGTCGAGGGATATTCTAAGCTTGCAAAGGCTGTGCACGAACATGGAGGCAAGTGCTTCATTGAAATCCAGTCCGTGGGGACAAACCAGGCGAATTTTTCTGGAGTCTCGCGGTTTCCGTGGCCGACACATCCCATCCACGCACTACCTTTCACTTCTAGAGAGTTAGACAAAAGCGAGATAGAGTTCGAGATCGAATCCTACGGCAAGGCTGCCAAGCTTGTGAAGGATGGAGGTCTGGACGGTGTGGACATTCACGGCAGTCATGGCACGCTTGTCTGCGAATTTCTGTCCGGCGTCATGAACAAACGCAAGGACGAGTACGGAGGCTCGGTTGAAAATAGGACGCGGTTTATCGAACAGGTGTTAAAGCGAATACGCGAGTACACCTCAAATGAAATCGCAGTTGGAATGCGCCTCGATGGCGACGAAAGATACGTTGGAGGGAACACTCCTGAGGTTGCCGCCGAGATAGCTAAGCGTCTTGACGGATCCATTGATTGGGTCACCGTTGACCAGGGAATTTCCCCGCAGCAGGAGGACTGGCAGGCAACACCGCTGTACGTTGAATCTGGCTATAACCTCAGGCTGAGCAATCCGGTAAGAGCTGCAATGTCGAAGACAAAGGTCGGAGTCGTGGGCAAGTATCTTGATCCAGTTCATGCTGAAAGCCTTCTTGCAAACGGCTCGGCAGACATGGTTGCGATGACTCGCGCGTTAATCGCCGATCCCGAGCTTCCCAACAAGGCGTTGGCCGGCGAGCTTGATGAAATACGGCCGTGCATCGGGGCACTTCAAGACTGCTGGGGACGGATGATCCGTGGGCTCCCAATATCTTGCACCGTTAATCCGGTCGTGAGTCGCGAAAAGAATTGGGGAATGGGAACTGAGAAAGTGCCTGCCAAGATTCGTAAAAAGATTCTGATAATCGGCGCGGGTGTTGCAGGGCTGGAACTGGCAAGAGTAGCCTCGGAGCGAGGACACGAGGCTGTTATCTACGAAAAGGGAAAGGAGCTCGGGGGACAATCTCTCATTGCGGCGAGACTGCCAGGCCGTGAAAATATTAGGGCAATTGTAACCTGGCTCGGCCTCCAGACAAAAAAACTTGGCATCGAGATCAAGTACGGACTGGAGGTTACGCCGGACGAGGAGACTATCCAGTTTGTAATAGACGAGGAAAAGCCGGATGTTGTAGTAATCGCGACTGGCTCCGTTCCAATAAAGACAGGTTTCCAGCCGTATACTTTCAACGAGATTGAAGGGTGGAATCAGAAAAATGTCTTCACAGATGTAGACGTTTACGACGAAAGGAATGATTTTGGGAGAAAGGTGATCATCGGGGACACGCTCAGCTTCATAGAGGCGCCGGGAATCGCTGAATATCTGGCAAAGAAGGGGAAAGAAGTACGGATTGTAACGCCGCTCGATAACATTGGTCTAGAACTGAACCTGATGAATCACTGGGATCACCTTTTTCCGAGGCTATTTGATGTGGGAATCAAGGTCTCGCCTTTCACGTGGATCAGGAAAATTGATGGCGGGACAGTGACTCTATACAATGTCTATCAGCACAACAGTGAAAGCGATGTTGAGGTAGACAGCGTCATCCTAACAACTGGCAAGATCCAAAACGATTCACTGTATGGAGCTTTCAAGGGGAAAGTAAAGGAGCTCCACGTTATCGGGGATGCAAAGATCGGCGGTGCCCGGATAGGTAATGCGATCTACGACGGCCAAAAGCTTGCCAGAGAGCTCTAGTTTGCGCAGCTCAAATTATGACGCTGTGCTCAACACATTTTTTGTAAAAGCTCTTGTGGTTTCTTCGAACACCTCGTAGATGGATTTCATCGCGTTATCCACATAGCACTGTTCCGCCATCCGGCTGCCATTTTCGCCCATGTTAGAAATTTCGCTGGAAGATTTCAATGCAGACTCAATTTTTGCAGCAAGATCCTCGTCGTCGCCTGGCGTAAACACGAAACCGTTTACGTTGTCGTGCACCAATTCCGAAACGCCTGCTCCCTTGCTGACGATGCACGGCTTGCGGTGCAGCCATCCCTCTACTGCGGTAAGATTGAATCCCTCCGAACCTGACGGCACGAGCACCACGTCGGCAATTGAGTACAGGGCATCGAGCTCTTCGTGTCCAAGGTGCCCGGTCAGGATGACGTTGTCTTGCTTCAATTCGTGAATTAGCTTCTCGAGGCGCGCCCTCCACAGCGAGGATTTCGGATGGCCCAAGCCCCCCTTTCCACTGCCGGTAAAGCTCCCGTTGCCGGTCAGGACCAATTTAAGGTTCGGAAACTTGTTGAGAACCCTCGCAGCAGCCTTTACCGCGACGTCCTGGCTCTTGACGGGATCCATCCTTGCAACCACGAGAAGAATCCGATCATCTTTCCCGAGATCCAGTCTTTCTCTCATACCTTCGATTGCACTGTTCGACACCCTGTTCCAGACAGCCGGATCTAGATACGGGTACTCGGCGTACGCCCTTCCTCGATAGCCTGCATGGATCAATCCCTCAAGGTCTCTTTTTGTGCTGACGACCATGGCATCGAAACCCTCTATGCTTTTTAGAATTAGGGCGCGGAGCCGTGGTGACACATTTTCTAGATTGAACGGGATGTGCCAGCGAAGGATTGCAGGCGCAGAGGGTCCAATCAGGTTTCCAATGTGCAGCTGCTGAAAGTCGTGTACCCAGAAAAGGTCCACGTCTTTAAGCATTCCAAGCATGAGCTTTGCACATTCCCAGTTGTAAGCGACGTAGGCTTCATACTCTTCCGGGTCAAATGACAGATTACCGAGTCCGTGGATCTCGTTCCATATCTCCTCCTTAAAGTTCGCATACTGGGATAGGCGGTGCGGTTCAATACCCACGTTGTAGAGTTTTACTCCATCCATGACTACGAGCCCGGGAGCTTCCGGTCCCAGAGAGACCCAGCTCGGTTCGTAGATCATGTCCGACTTGGACATGCGCTCAACTACCGGCGTGAGCATGGCGGTAACCCCTCCCGGAGTATAGTCGTAATCGACGCCCTGCTCTAAATTCGACAGATTGACTTCATCGAGTTGGCCCCCGTATTTTTCCATTAGTCCAACGGGCCCGATCTTGAAGCGAACTGGTGGCGTCTGTGTGTTGATGCAAAGACGTATCTTTCTTCGTCCGCTCAAATTTGGAGATTCTCACCTGGGTTGTTCAGAAACTAATCAGAAAAGCGGAACAATTGGAAAGTCGAAAACCAATGTTAAAAAATTTGAAAAGATGTTCAACCGGTACCTACCCAATCGATATAACTCGTATCAGTTATCAGATTGGATAGGTCTTTTACTTGACCGTTTCGCTCAAAAAGGAGAAGCAACCCGGACTGATTGGAATACCCCCCTATGGCCCAGTAACCTCCAGATTTGCTGTACGAAATTGATAGAACACTTGAACTGACGTTTGCTTCAGTCATGCTTGCCGGGAGTTTGGAGGAAAGATCTTCGAAGGATATCGAATTGAACGTAGCGAGCCATCCTGAGCTCGGAGAACGCGAACTTACGGCCACGGGCGCGCCTCCACCGAGTAGCCAGCTTGACCCGTTCCATGCTATGGAATTGACCGAGAATGAGTGGTTCAATAAGGCTCTCGCCGGAAGGATATCGGCAAGCCGACTTGTGAGATCGATAAATTTCGAGCCGTCATACTCAGTTAGAAAGCCCTGCCCACCGATGAGCCAGTACTGTCCGTTCCAGCCTATGCTTTGCACGGAGTGAAAAGTCGGAACTGCCGAGGATATTGCTTTGGTAAGTAGCGAAAAATATCTACCGTCAAAAGACATGAGGACTCCCGTACTCGAGTAGCCGCCGCCGATGAGCCATTCAGAGCCGTTGTACGCATTTGAATACAAGATTCCATCCATCTGAAAAGGCAACTTTGTTGACAAATCGGTGAAGTTCTGGCCGTCAAATAATCCTGCCGAGAGGTGATTTGTCGCGGGAATTGGACGCCTCATCGGATTGTTGATTGAGGGAGGATGAAGAAAACCAGAACCCATCCCGGACACCAGCCACATTGATCCGTTGGAGCTCGCTGCAAAAATGTCACCTCCTTTCCATTCTGCCTCTGAAGCATCGTTGATTGAGGATTCGTTCACAGGCATGGTGCCGTTGTAAAGAAACAAGTATGGATTCGCCGGCCCAGATTCAGCGCTTACCCCCCAACCTGAAATGAGCCAGCTATTATTATTCGATCCGCCGCCCCAAACTGTTCCCTTTCCCGTCACCAAATCTATCCAGAACGAAGAATTTGAGCTTGGAAATATTTGAAACAGACGTGGGTTCTGAGAGCTTGTGAACCAGGAACCGTTCTGTCCTCCAGCCAGAATGTAGCTACCTTCTGCATCATTCAAATTCGCCTCAAAAGTTTCTCTCATGGTTACGGTTTTCGTGACGGTGGTCGTTATCGTGTTGCTTCCAGTGTTATTGGAATAATTCTCAGGGGTGAAAGTAGTGTTAATCGGAGAAACTATGGTTTGCGTGTGATCGATGTATTCCGTCACGGTATCTGGATCCCTTGCCGTTTCAACCATCTTTCCAATAGGAAGTAGATGCGAGTTCGAAATCGCAATTGATCCCGCGAGGACGAGAATAATGGGAATCACTATTACAATGATCTTTTTGGATTTCATTTCGGAGACTATTCCATCCATAATAATTTACTTCAAAACTGGGAATAATCTTGCCTGTGACGGAGGTGCCAAGTTTCTCAAATCTTGAGGAAGGCGTTTCATCCACAGAATATTAACTAAACTTCCACTGCTGACGATCTGGAACTATCGGCCCCGAAGCAATGTTCGTAGTAATGGGATTTAAGAGTAAGTAGTTATCACGCGAGCATTTACGAACCAATTAGCAACAAATTTCGAACAACGCACTTTACCGTGTACGTTCCTTTTCCATAAACGAGAAGATAAATCATGGAATTGAGCGTTCACGAACAGGCTCCAGAATTTCAGGACATTCAGGGTTGGATCAACTCAAAACCGCTTTCTCTGAAAGAGTTACGCGGCAAGGTCGTCTTTCTTGATTTTTGGACGTATGGGTGCATCAACTGCGTTAACACGCGACCCCACTTTCGAAAGATGCACGAGAAATTTTCCAACAATCCCGATTTTGTGATGATTGGGATGCACACTCCCGAATTTGCCTACGAGCGAAATCCGGATAATGTAAAGAAGGCAGTAATAGGATTCAATCTAAAGTATCCAATTGCGCTTGACCCACGAAACACGACCTGGAAGCTCTACGGCAATCATTACTGGCCGAGACAGGCGATCGTCGATCGGGAAGGACGCATTCGGTATGAACACGTAGGCGAGGGCGATTATGACGAGATGGAAGTTTCGATCGCCAAGCTTCTGGACGCACGCTAGTCTAGGGACTTGGCTTTTTCACGGGCCAGTGTTGTCTCCGCCAAAAATTTGCTTGCATCCAATATCTCGAGAAGTACTGGCTTGCCCTTTTTTGAAAAGTGTACAATCACTGAGCCGGTTTCTTCAGCATAATCAATCGGTTCTTGGCTGACTTCATAGAGCAGGATATCTTCATCAGGGCTGTAGCGCATTTCGACAGTAGAAGTACTCAATATCTGCCTCTATACGGTTATGACTCTTATTTTGTTTTCTTGTTCTTTGATATACACAACTCTCAGAACATGGCTTTCATCCAATACTCTTTGTGCGACAAGCCTCCCTCCCCAGCCATTCAGAACCGATTCCGGATGAAGCAAAGTTTCATTGATCTGTTCTTCTTTGATATCTACATTGTCGGAGCTCAAAATCGACAGCTTTGCCCTAGCGTGTTCACTTAATTCTATCTGCAACAGACCAGATCGTCCCCACCCGAGCAGACCAGATCAAGGATTAGATAATGCTAATACGAATTCTTGCGCTACTCATGTATGCCCGATGATCGGATGGAGCTTGTACGATTCCTCCAATCTTTTCATATCATCGCCTGATAGCTTGAGCTCAACCGCAGAAACCGCCTCCTCGATGTGCTCGATCTTCGTCGCACCAATGATGGGAGCAGTAACTCCCTTGTGGAAGAGCCACGCAAGCGCAATCTGAGACGGCGTCACACCTTTTTCTTTTGCGATCTCTTGCACTCTTTCAGCCACGTCAAAATCCTCCGGGCGGAAAAAGCGCTCGGGTAGCAGAGGATCTGTCCGGGATCTTGTCGTGTTAGGCGCATCTCCCCGCCTGTACTTGCCACTCAGAAACCCTCGTGCAAGAGGACTGAAGGGGATAGTTGCAATGTCCTGATCCTTACAAAGTGGCATCATCTCCCTCTCCTCCTCGCGGTATGCGAGGCTGTAGTGGTTTTGCATCGTAACAAACCGGGAAATCTTCAGAAGATCGCTAGTGAAGAGGGCTTTCGCAAACTGCCATGCAAACGTGCCCGAAGCGCCGATGTAGTTGACCTTTCCAGAATGTACGAGATCATCCAGGGCGAGGAGAGTTTCTTCAATCGGAGTCGAGTAATCCCAACGATGAGTCTGATACAAATCAATCCTGTCAGTACCCAGTCTCTTCAGCGATTTCTCGGCTTCATTCATGATGTGAAGCCTAGATAACCCGGAATCATTAACGCCTTCACCGGTTTTTCCCCAGACCTTTGTTGCGATAACGACATCGTCGCGAACCTCTTTCAAGAGTTCGCCGACAATTTCTTCCGAGCGACCGTCGGAGTAGACGTTTGCCGTGTCAAAGAAATTTATCCCAAGATCCAGCGCGCGCTGCATGATTGGTTTCGCATGATCGATCTCAAGCATCCATTCTGCCGAGTTTCCGAAAGACATCGTTCCAAGACAAATCCGCGAAACTTTTACTCCAGCTGAACCAAGACGAGCGTACTGCAATCTGGGAATCCGAAAAGTTGAACACTCGGCTCTCGCTTAAAGCGTATTGCCGTGACTTGTCTGCTTTTTTAGATGAGAAATGACACTATTGCTCCTACCGCGAAACTGGCCACGAACAATATCGGCAGGGTGAACCACATTGGTAGAGATGCAAATTGTTCCATCGCCCGCTCCAGTTCGTTGGGAAACCTTGCGTTCTCTCTAGTAGGATAGCTTAGTTCAGTGCCTAGATTCTTTGAAGTGGGTTTCGAGGTTATTTCGGATTGCAAGTTCGATTTGGATGGCGATCGGGCATCAAGACTGGACCGATTTTTCTTGCTAAGCCGATTTACGATCAAGGGGCGAAATATGGAAATCCGTTTTACTGAGCTCGTTATAATTTTAGAACCTTTTATCCTGAGCACACGTGGCAGGGACTTTACTGCCGAGAGCTTTTCCAATTTGGACGAAATGCTCAGGGTCATTCTTTCACAACATTCTCCCGGTTCGTGCATCCTATTTGCATGATTTCTATTCTAACCGTGTTGTGGATGGAGCTTCGACCCTTTAAGTCGCATGTCCAGCTGGCCCAATGGCCAATACCAATCTCATGACAATCGAGGCGATCCGGGAAGGACGGATCTTGGCTAAAAGTAGGTTAGGGCAGTAAGAATGTATTGTTCGATGGCATTACGCTCGAATTTTTCCTTACTTTGCGCGCATTGAAATGGTATCCTTTTCTTTATGAAACGAAAAACATTTGATTAGAAATGTGATTCTGCGAAACCATGGATAAGGAATTCCTGCTCGTAGTCAACAAAGGTGATCACACACTCAGTACAGTTGATCCCGAAAAAGGCAGGCAGCTTGAGGTCATTCCCGTTGGAGGAATCACTGCCCACGAAGTCGCAGGATCTCCCGACGGTCGCTACGCTTGGGTTCCGATTTACGGAGACTCTGGTGTGGGAATGCCCGGAAGCGATGGCAGGACTGTAAACGTCATCGACATTGCGTCAGCAAAACTGGTCGCCAGTATCGATCTCGGAGAACCGAGCAGACCACACTGCGCTGTCTTTGGCCCTAACGACCGCAGACTTTACGTAACATGTGAAGTCTCGAACTCTATCAAAATTATCGATCCGACAAGTCGAAAGATTGTTGATTCCCTCCCTACAGGAGCTCCCGAGTCGCACATGATGGTAATTTCAAGTGATGGAAAGCGCGCATACACATCAAACGTCGGTGTTGGGACCGTCTCGGCAATCGACATTGAACAAAGAAAAGTTATCAAAATCATCCCCGTCTCCGAGATGGCTCAAAGGATTGCAATCTCGAACGATGATCGATGGGTGTTCACCTCGGATCAAGCCGAACCTGATGTTGCAGTGATCGATACAAATCTAAACTCGGTCTCATCGCGCATACCGATTGAGGATTATGGATTTGGGCTGACGCCAACAGGGGATGGACAATATCTATTGGTCGCGCAGCCCTCGGCCGAATCGGTTTCGGTGATCGATCTGCAATCAAAGAAGGTGTTACAGGTGGTTGAGGTCCCGCCCGAACCACAGGAGATTTTAGTGAGAGAACGATTTGCGTATGTTTCCTGCGACCAAAACAAACAGGTTGTTGTAATTGATCTTTCGAATTGGAAACTCGCGAAATCAATTGATGTAGGGGGCGGGGCGGACGGACTTGCATGGGCCGCCTGATGATCTATAGAAAGCCCTAGAATTATTGTGACGTGAAATGGATCTTCCTACACACTTTGCGTTCGGGCTCGCGATGGGATTTGTATTCTTCGGTCATCAGCCGGAGTTTGCGCTTCTGGTTTCTCTCGGTGCTCTTCTTCCGGACCTCGATAGAGAATATTGGTTCATCCCAGCAAAACAGTACGCACCCGAGCAAAGACACAGGGCGCTCTTCCACAATGTCTTGGTGATCGCGTTAACTTATCCGGTCAGCCCCTTCCTGTCTCTGGGCACATTTCTCCATGTGTTACAGGATTCTTTTACAACCGTCAAAGATCGTGGAGTTGAGTGGTTCTATCCCTTTACCCGGCTGGCAAAGAGGGGAGTATACAACACCGATGGAAAACCTCAACCTCTCGACAAAAATGAAAAAGTCTACTTCTATCAGGAAGATCCTCCCGGGCTCATAAAATACGCTGATTCAGATCTACAGGAGAACTTCGACAGGCCTATACCCTGGAGGCGAGTCTATGGGTTTGCCCTAAACAGTCATCTGTTAGACCATGGCTTTCTATTTGGCTCGATCGTGGTTCTCGTGGTCTGGCTCCTCGTCCCACTGACAAATTTTACCTTTCCAAACTTGAATACTCTCGTTCAGACTCCAATGTCTGTCTATGAAACTTGGCTGTTTGGTTTTGTCGCTATTGGAACTCTGTTCTTCGCTGGTGAGATCGATCGTCGAGATAAACAGCGTCCGATATTTGAAAAAATAAAGCCCGTGAAAATTCCGATTTTCCTTGGGGGTCTGATCCTTCTGGCTGGCTGGATCTACATCCTTCGAGGTTCTATTGGGAGTAATGCGTCATCAATCGTAGGACCTGCCTTGTTCCAGATACTCGCGATGGTGTTAGCGATTCCCCTCGTTGCTCTTCTCTTGATCCGGAAGCAGACTTCAGGTGGAAAGAAACCGGCTACGATATAGAAAACGTCGGGACCCGTTCTACCGCTTGATTCCCTCAGGCATAAACAACAGAGGGACCAGTAGAATCATTACCATAACTGCCCCTCCCAGCCAGGCTGCAGAATAACCGAGAGAAACGGCAAGATACGTGAAGACAAGCGGCGGTCCGAAATTTCCAAAAAGAGAAAGGCTGTTCACCCATGAGATCGCGAGCGTATCGTACTCTTTTGGCTCCTTGTTCAGATCTTTGGCCGCGGCAAAAGCTGTAGTCAACCCGACGCCGAAGAGGAGACCGGCGAAAATTGTACCAGCAATTGCGAAATAGACGCTATGCACCGCGCATATCACTAGAGCTGCCGCAGAACCTAGATCTGCGAGCAAAAGAAGCAGCCGAGGTTTTTTCACTTTGTCATACTCCCTGCCTCCAATCAGCGCAGAGAAGATCGGCATCGAAATCAAAAGCACGGTAACGAGCGGCGCGAAGATCAGTACGACGCCTAAATTCGTATGCAGATAGTAAGTCATGAATGCTGCAATCAAATTGTTTCCGGTCGTCAGGCTGAGAGTGCCGATTCCGAGGAGGATGAGGCGCTTATCCTTGATTATTGAGAATAGCTTCCTTGCCTCGACCTTGAATGCTAGGTTACGCTCATCGGGCACGAGAAATATGACCAGGATCCCGCTGACTACCCCTATCGCACCGGAAATAACTAGGCTTGCCCTCCAGCCGATGCTCGTCGCGAGTACCGTCCAGCCGAAAAGTCCAAAGATTCCGCCGATTCCAAACCCGAAGTTGAAGAGGCCGACATTAATCCCGGATCTATGCTGACCCAAATAACTTGCAGCAATCACTATCGATGGCGAAAATACGAACGCCATCCCTGCTCCGACAAAGAAACGAAATACTGCCGCTTGCGCAATGTTGCTTGCCAGCGAGACACCGGCAGCTGATATTGACGAGAGTAAAATCCCAATCATTACAACTCTCTTCGGTCCCCACTTTGCGGCGAGGATGCCGCCCGGAACTTGAAGCAATCCTATTCCTAAAAAGAAACTTGAAGTGAGAGTTCCAAGCCCGGCAACCCCACCCTTCAGATCTGCTTCCATGAGCGTATACAGGACGGGAATATTGAGCCAATTTATGGCATATATCGCGCGTGCGGCAATTAGCGCAGCAACCCCTCTGGCGGTGACGCCACTCTCGATGGATCTTTGTTTATCCGTTTCTAGCCGAGCTCCGACTGTGTATTTTACTCTAATTTGTTTTTTTCAATGGATTAAGAAGTGTTCCGCCGGCCTCAGACTGCTGCGCGGATGAAAAAGATCGTGCAGTGGCAGAGGCAGAGCACGAGCTCTCGCCAGTTCTCTCTAAAAACAATCAACTAGAAGGACAATTTTTCACATTTATTTCCGAGAGATACTGGTTAGAAAGATTCTGAAAAAAGTTCGAGGGCACAAACTGTGAGTAGGTGGAGACATCCTGTGTTGCGCGCTGATAATTGACGACGAGTGTTGGGCAAGATTGTGATAATATCGGCTGTTGGTTGTCGAAGTAACTTACCTCGGCTTGCGCCTGACTTGACAGCTGTTGATTCCTCGTGAGGATGACGGTGATCAGGATAATTATGATTACTACGCCGACGATTACGAGAGCATAAACGAGATGGCCGATCCCCCATCTCTTTCGATGTAAGAATGAAATCGGCATATTACAGTTCGTGATTTTATCCTAGGATTGCTGAGTATTTGGTTTTTGTGACTTGCTTGGACTGTTCGGCATCGATGGGTACGATGTTGGGGAAGTGACAGGCTGTGGATTCTGATCAGAATTCATCGTCGCCTCCTCGCCGTGCTGCTGTTGTTTCTGCATCAGTGTTGCGAGATAGGCGGAAAAAAGCGTAGAGGAAGATGCGTCTCCCTCCTTCCCGCTCGAAACGACAAGCGTTTCTGGAGTGATCTGAATCTTTCCATCTCTCACCCGGTCCATCAAGTTTACCATTGCCACATTATTCTGCCCTAAAGATTTCACCTGTGCGAGATAAGCATCTGCCTGCGCCTGTCCCACCTTCCGAATTGCCTCTGACTGCCCGTCAGCCTGCGTGCTGGTTGAGACACTGATTCCCTTTGCTTGTTCGATCTGAGCGAGCGCGAGGTTTTGGTTTATTGTGATCTGCAGCTTTGAAGCGACGACGTCCGGCTGTTTGTCCGCAGTTGCCTTTTTTGTCTCGACATCGATCCTCTGCTCCTGTGCCTTTGCCTGTTCCTGATACTGCGCCTGTTGTTGGAGGGCGATTTCTTTCTGGGTCTGTGTATCGAGCAGACTCTTGTCCAGAATGTCGATGTAAGAAATCAGGAGGTTTTGCGCCTCGACGTGATACTTTTCAAACTCGGTCTTTGCTCGTTCGAGGGCCTCCTTCTGGAGATCTGATCTGCTCTGGAAAAATTCGAGCGCCTTCTTTTCACCCGCACTGTTCCGGAACGAAGAATCAATCAGCGGGTGGACGATCTGGCTGATCAAGTTGAAGACCGAACCAAAGCGGGCGATAACAAAAGCCGCATTCTCCTGTGCAACCCTGATGATCATACGAACGCTCACCTCAAGCTGAAAGCCGTCCTTGGAAACGACGTTCAGCTGGCTGAACTGGAAGTATGAAACGCCCTTTACGGTCTGGTCAGTCAGGTACGGATAGTCAGAAATATTTTTTGTCGGGGTCGCTTCTGGCCTTGACATTTTTGCCGCCAAGGGGCTTTCCGTATCCGCCCAATCAACCATGATCGCACTGGTTGGAACAGGATATGCAGTGAACGCGATCGTGTTTAGATTGTAAGTTCCAGGAGTTAGCGGCTTGTCGTAGATTCCTCTCTGGTTGACATCCGATATGAGCACCTTTTCGACATCTGATATGATGGATGAAGCGAGCGTTGACGCCTGAGAAATTGAAACCGGTAGAGTCTGGGGCTGAACAATTTCCTTTCCTACGTTTGACCTTAACACCGCGACAAACCCTGGCGGTACTTCAAACTTTGGAACTTTTGAAACGGTGAAGAGAAGAGAGTTGATGTAGTATTTACCGGGCTGCAAAGTATCCTGTTGCGAACCTCTGAATCCTCCGCTATCGATGAAAGCCTGTCCATCCTGAAAATAGTGGTGGGAGCGGGCGTTGGGAAATCTACCCTCCGGGTCCGGTTTTTCAAGAGGCTTTGGCGCGACGATAAAATCCGATGGCAGAGGGACTCCATCTTGCGCAGTCAAGATTGCTACTTCGTTTGATCCGACCATCGTGGCCGGCTGCGCAGTAACTCTAAACAAAAGTGGGTTGATTCGATACTTGCCCGGCTGGAGAATGTCAATTTGTGGTCCTTTCTTACCATGGTTATCGAGAAATGCTTCTCCGTCCTGAAAATGCCCACACTCAACCGCATCCCCGAGCAATCGCGCTTTAGGAAGAGTCTCACCGTCAATTGATTCGACCACGCCGATCTGCTCCTCCTGGATCTCGGTGATCGGAAATTTTTTCACCTGCCAGAATATCGGGTTCCTGAAGTACAAACCGGGCATGAGTGTGTGCGCCTGAATTCCGATCTGTCCCTTGCGGGCGATGATCTGTCCCTGCGGCATTCTCTGTCCGCCAAACTTCTTTATCAAAACGCCAATCTGGGTGTCCTTGACGAGAAAGATGCCCCTGCCGACGAAAAAGTACAGCAGGAAGAGTGCTATTACGACAATGAGAATGATGGACGTTTCGATCGTCGGATCGCCAAGATCGATCTGCATTAGCGCTTGTGAGATCAAGACTGAGTCACTTTGAGAATTACCTTTTTTCTCCCGCCGGTCCGATGTGTTTGTAGCGCTATTAGGATTATCCCATTTCCCCTTGGATAACTACTATGACAATATCTCGTGGGAAGAATTTTCCCCAAAATGGAGAACGGACTAAATCTTTCTGGCTAAAAATGGCAGAGCTTCATACTTTGATTTGTTGCCCTAAGTTTTCCGAAGGAAATCCTTTTCTGAAATAAAGTAAAATTTCATCTGCTTTATGCTCCGGGGCTCTGCAGATATCGCGATTGAGAGTATTTCACTCTCCAAGACCTACGGCAAGTCATCACGACCGGCGGTGACTGATATCACGCTGGAGATTCCAAGGGGTAGCATCTTCACGCTTCTCGGAAAAAACGGAGCCGGCAAGACAACATTCCTTCGGATGGCGGCAACCCAGCTAAAACCGACCTCTGGCACGATTAGGGTGCTTGGATTTGATGCCGTGAATCAGACAAAGGAGGTGAGGGAGAGGATCGCCGCAGTCCCACAGGAGATGAGGACCTTCGAGTCGCTGACACCTTATGACCACGTAATGCTAAGCCTCACTTCGCGAGGCTGGCGCGTGAGCGACGCAAGACCTCAGGCTCGGAAGACGCTTTCATCTCTTGGATTGTCGCCGTATGCCAGCACTCACTCTGACGAGCTTTCCGGAGGTCTACGTCAGAGAACTCTTGTCGCGATGGCACTAGCCACAGAAGCTGAACTGATTTTTCTTGACGAGCCAACAATCGGACTTGACCCCGTCGCCAGAAGGGCAGTATGGAAGCTGATGGTTGATCTCAAGCATGCAGGAAAGACGATCTTATTGACAACTCATTATCTTGATGAGGCAGAAGCAATCTCCGACAAGATCGCGATCGTTTCGAAGGGGCGGATTCTCAAGATCGGAACGGTGCTCGAGCTAAAATCCTCATTGAAGGAAACAACTCGAGTGGACATTTCATCCGGATTCCACGCAGATGAACTTCACCAGTTCGGCAAAGTAATGCAGATCGGCGACAATCTTCGTGTCCTCACTGACGAGCAACATGCGAGCAAACTCGCCTCGCTTGCAATAGAGAGGCGGGCGAGGGCAAACGTCTCACCCGTCAGTCTGGATGATGTATTCATAGATCTGGTCGGCGAGGGAGAAAATGAGGAGGGAGAGGATTTTGGTAACAATTGAGGATCAAATCACTGAACGAAATGAGAAATCTCCGATAGGTTTGCAAAGACGTGGATTTTCCGCGCGACTCAGGTCAATCGGTGCCATCTCATATTACTCAGGAATACTAGTCGCAATCCGTTCTCCAGGGTTTATTGTATTCAGCTCCACGACACCATTCACGGTCCTATTCTTCCTCTTCGTCGTGGGAGGATCAAACTACATCTCCTACGGCCTGATCGGTGCGACCATCTCCATCCTTGTAGGAGCTGGACTGTTCCTAGGGGCGGACGCTACATTCAACAGACTCCAATTCAAGTTCCAAGACTTTTGCGTCGCATCCCCGCTTCCGGCAGTAGACTATATGATAGGATTAAGTCTTGGTGAGCTTACTTTTGTCACTCCTTCTCTGGCAGTGCTCATCGTTCTCTTCGGCTATCTACGTCTGATCACTTGGAGCTTCCCTCTGGCGGTTGTCGTGATGCTACTAGCCTGGGTGTTTTCTTCCGCATTTGGCTTCTTCCTCTCAACGTTCATACTACGCAGCAGGAGTGCGTTCTCGGTTACGTCGCTCGTCTCGACATTGTTAACCGTGCTTCCGCCGGTATTTTACCCCATTGACATTATTCCGCAACCCTATCGCTTTCTCGCGTACCTCGCTCCAACGACCCACCTCTCAATACTCATGCAGTCGGCCCTTGGATTGCAGCAGTATCCCCCGAACCAGCTCGCGGGGAGCTGGGTCGTGCTAATCGCGTTTACGGTATTTTTCTTCATCCTCGCCGCATTCAAAGCGAGATGGCGCCAGCCCTAGAGTTTCAGAGCACAAATCACAAGATGCAGAGGGACTTCGGCGAAACCGGGCGAATCTGACTCTTTTTCGATAAACTCCTGAGTTGGTTCCGGCTCTGCTAGCGCTACGATCGCGAGCCCGGACTGGGCGATTACACTCGCGTACCAGCTGAGAGGTCTGTGAAATCCACTGGTGTACATTTTATCACCGGCGGGCTGAACCCTCCAAGGTACTTCTTCTTTGAACGGCTTCCTGTAGGCTCTAATTCTCCGGTACGTTCTTGAGTCGAATAACGATTTCTCAATGATCCATGAAGAGTTTGAACCGTTATCAAAGCATGGATGCGAGATGCTTGCTGTGAATCTTCCTCCTTTTCTGAGGACTCGGCTTACTTCAGAAATTGCTCCCTCTCCGTCTTCGATGTCCATGAGACTCATGTTGGCAAATACAAGATCGAAACTCCGGCCATCAATCGAGCCGAGGTGGTTTGCGTTTGCTACAATGTAGTTAATTCCGAGCTCGTTCTTGGGATCGTGTTTTTTCGCATTCTCAATCATTCGCGCCGATCTATCAACTGCAGTCATCTTCGCTCCTTGTCTTGCAAATCTCCTAGAAAGATAACCGTTGCCGCAACCGAGGTCGAGAATGTTCCTATCCTTTGGATCGCCGACTAATCTCACTAGCGCTGCGTCTATCAGCGCTCGGTGCCACAGGTCGCCTGTTTCTCCCTGCTTCTCATCATACCAATCGGCAAGGTTCTCCCAGTCTCTTTCGTCCAATTCCTGAACAGTCCACCTCTCAGGACTTCATTGTTTTTGAGCTAAAAACATTCTCCGCAACCTGCTTCTTGAGGCTAGAATTCAAGACAATTCGGAGTATGACGAAGACGATCGGGAAAAAATAAAATCCAAACAGTTGCAACAGTCCGAGAAACGAGATCAATCCTCCTGAACCGATCTGCTGGAGAACGCCGAGATGTGCGGGCGTGGATAGGGAGATGACCGGTGCGGCGACTCCAAGAATAGTTGATAGGTTTACTGAGATCATGTTGCCTTTTGAGACAAAATAAGATAGAATCAACAACACAATTACGGCTACAACAGTTGTTTCTACAAGAACGACTGGAACGAGAGAATACACGTAAAGAAAGATCCCGCCGACTCCCAGTGAAAGTGCCGACGCGATGAGGAGTGCACTAAGTATGTTTTGGAGTTTCATGTCTCTCTATACATTCCGGGACAATTTTCAGTTGTGACTATCTGACTCAAAAAGAGATCGTAGGTGTCAAGCAGGCGAATTCGATAGTTCGAATTGTACTAACAGTTATTGACAAGATCTATTGAGATTGGTAAAGCTCGAAATTAAATATGCGCGTCACACTGGCTGTGCGGCTAGCACATGGGACGTTCTTACTCTTCTTTACTTTTTTCAACGAACGCGAAACGCCGAGCAAACTCAAAATTGACCGATTACCCCCCTCTCGTTCAAAATTATGGCAAGAAGATTTCGGTAGTAGGAATTGCTACTAGGGGTTGCCTCATGGCTTACGAGTTGTCCCTCCAGTGTCGACAGCTCGGTAATTTTCTTTATCTGAGCTGCGACGAGGACGATGTCGTCAATATTCCTTCTTCAACATCGGGAAGAAAAATGATCTTTCCGCTACCTAGCTTTGGTGAGAGAAATCCCTCCAATGTCCGCGGTGCGGCTACGCCAAAGTTAGAGCACGTAAGAAAAGAACTCATGGGTTCCCAGGTTGTCTTCATAGTCTCAGGACTTGGCGGCATGATTGGTTCCGGGATTGCACCCCTCATCGCAAAGTGCGCAAAGCAGGTGAGAGCGATGGTCGTTGGCATTGTTACGATGCCGTTTGTTTTTGAAAGGCACAAGCACTTCTTTGCCGGTTGTGCACTCCGTCAGCTTACTGATTCCTGTGATGGAATAATCATGCTTGAGAACGAAAAGATGTTGAGAAGGGGGGAGGACGATCTCTCGGCCTTCGATGCAAACGCCCAATTGTATGAAAAACTATCTCTCGCCATCAACTCGCTGATCCCCCCAGTTGAGGGGGATGGAACCGGAGTTGAGAGTGTTGTAGACTTTGTCCGCGCTAACCCATACTCAGTACTTCAGGTGAATGGGGATGAAACACCCAACTTGATCTCGGAAGAGGCCCCCGGTGAATCAGGCATACTGGTTTCCTATCACTCGCGCGCCGAGGTAGATGAGATCATCAGCTTGTATGATCCCGTCGACGTGTGTCTAAGGCGATCAGGCTCTCAGAATTTGGACCTAGATTTTGACAGTTCCTTTGAGTTTGGACAGGGTATCCTGAGAGATATCGAGGCTTGAGGGCTCAGATTTTTGGGTAAGTGATCTTGCCGCTTTTGAGCATCTCTTCCATACTCCGCCTCAAGCGACCTACGTCGAGTGAATAGTATAACTCTTCATTCCACGCATCAAGCTTTTGAAGGGTCCTCGGTATCATCCCAAGGCAAATCGCGTCCTCATCTTTCTGTGCGTGAACCAGAGCCGAAGCCGAGAGAATCATTCCTTGCTGCACCGCTTTTTCGTTTGGGTTTTTCTCTCGCCGCCAGATCTGCTCCATCGCCTCATGACATTCCCAGTAACGCTGATCGTTGAAGAGATCAACTGACTCCCTTACAGTTTGAACCTTATCACGATACAGCGTAGGGAATTTGGTTTCCTCTTCGGTTAGGTCACGGTCTAGGAGAATTGGTCCGTACTCTTTTGCTAACTCAGAAACAGCTTTTTCCATCTGGGCTCTATCGCTAGTATAGAGATCAAATTCGATTGCAACTTCGGTCAATCGCATGTTCTTAACGACTGCGCCGAATCCGTCAACTTTCTTCCGGAATTCTATCATCAGGGGCAAGGTCTCCTTTGGTGAAAAATGACTCTTGTTTGCTAGGCGAACGAGATATCTATGCATGCACTGTCGGATGATGAAATGTGCAAATAATGTAATAATCGTTTTTAGTGAGACGTTCGATTACTCCCTTGACGAAAGTCCATGCGTTTTCCGTTTTTCTCAAAAGACAAGAAGCAGGATGAAAGTGGAAACGCTTCTAGCCAAGATCCGTATTTCCTCGGGCGGACAGAACATTTTGAATGGCGTTCGGAATCAGGCAACAATAGTGTAAACGGATACGATTGGATAATGAGGCAAGGGGTGCCCTATCTTGAGAGAGTCTATTCTGCTTACAAGACGGATATACTCCAGCTCGGGGACGCAAATCGCATCCCTATCAGAGTCGTCGTAAGACCGAGCAGTGGCTGTCAGGGAGGAATCGCGGGGGCGACGGGAAACGGAGAGCTCAGCTATTGTGCTGGCGAATGGGGTGGAAATCAGTACTGCTTTGGTATTATCGCTCACGAACTGTGCAATCTATTTACCGGAGAGAAAGTGTCATCTGGCTGGCCGATCGAATGGTGGGCGAATCACCGCTCGCCCTTTCCAACGATGATCGCAAACCAAGCCATCAAAAGCACGGTCTCACAGTTCTACCGGCAGTGGGGAGACTATAACGATCCGCTCGTTGTTATGTTTGACCGGTTATACAGCGACTTCCGTGGAATGTTTCCCAGAATGTTTAGCAAAATGCGGGAACTTGGTGTCTCGATTTCCGGACTGCAGGATCCGAATCTCAGCCACATTGTCTATTACTTCATGTTTTACGGTGCTGGAAAACAGATTGCGAACTACTTTGTCGTTCCACCGATGCCACCGATAAATCCAAACCTTATCCAAGAGCTGGAACGAAGATACCGCCTAGGTGTAATTTAGCACGGGAATGATGTTAATGGTTCTTTTCTGTTACCTCGACGTGCTCAATTACGATTACAGATCCAATAACTAGTCTGTGATCTACATCGCCAGTTATTGACAGACCGAACTGGTCCCTTACCGCGATCCACTTTTTGTGGACTTGCGCGACAGGTTGTCCATTGATCGACATGGAGTAATCATGCTCGGTAAAATTTCCGTACACCCTCATGATTTCCTGACCGTTTTTCTCGACCCAAAACTCCTCCCCGATCAATTTCACAATTTTCCTTTTAATGGTCCCGAGCTGGTTTCCACTGGAATCAAAGAAATCGAACTCGTGACGGAGCGAAATCAGTTTTCCGTCGATATGCATCAGCTCCTGGCCGTCGTTAGATTTTACGACAAATTTAGCAGGAATCTGGAAAAAGTTTCCGTCGCCCTCGCCGAGTTTCTTGCCGCTGCGATCCTCAAAATCATAGTGCTCTCGCAGTGACATGATTTTCTTTTTCATTACAATGTCCAATTCCGAAAGTATGCCGTCTGACCCACTGGTGTTTTGGGTTGCAACTACTTGGCTCACTCCAGTTGTTGGAGTTCCACAGAAGGAACAGAACGCTGCGCCGTCGGGCAATTCCTTACCGCATTTCGTACAAAACTGCAAGATAATCTCAGAACAACTCTAGAAATGTCTCGTGTATTAAGTCAGCTTTGGGATCTCATTCCAGAAGCTTTTCATTAGTATCCATCCAGTTCTGTCGCAATATGGCTTCAATCATCGAAGCTCGAAACCTCACCAAGATCTATCCACCGAAGACAAAGGCCGTGGATGATGTGTCATTTTCCGTTGAGGAGGGTGAAGTGTTCGGCTTCCTTGGTCCCAACGGGGCGGGGAAGACGACCACGATTAAGATGCTAACCACGCTTGCCTCAATCACTTCAGGTGCAGCGACGGTTGCGGGATTCAACGTTGCGAAAGATCCTTCAGCCGTGAGAAGGAGCATCGGTGTTGTTCCACAAGAACTGACTGCAGATGATGAGCTCAAGGGGATTGAGAATCTCATACTTTCTGCGCGACTTCACCACGTTCCTAGTTCCGAGATTGGACAAAAATCGAAGGACCTTCTGAAGCTCTTCGATCTTCAGGAAGCTTCGCAGAGACGCGTCAGAACCTATTCCGGCGGTATGCGCAGGCGGCTGCAGATGGCGATGGGTCTCGTTCACTCGCCAAAGGTACTCTTTCTGGACGAACCCACTCTCGGGCTGGACATTCAGACAAGGACAAAGGTCTGGGATTACATCAACCGCCTGAACAAGGAACGGGACCTCACGGTTTTCATGACAACACACTATCTAGAAGAAGCAGACGGACTCTGCAACAGGATTGCCATAATTGATCACGGGGTGATAAAAGTCTCCGATTCACCGGCCCGACTTAAAGAAAAGTTTGGCGGAGATGTCTTGAGCATTTCCGTAACTGGCACGACCGACCTTACTGATTTTCTAAGGACCGTACCGGATGTTTCAGATGTAACACACGATGGGCAGGTCTACAAGATGAAGCTTCCGAGGACCGAGCAAGCCCTCCCAGTGATAATCGAAGGGATCACCCGAAGAGGACTCAAAATTACCGAGATCTCTTTTACGAGACCCAAGCTTGACGACGTATTTCTGGAAGTGACTGGACGCTCGATGCGCGAAGATGAGGGTGGAGGCGAGGAGGCTTGGGTGCAAAATATCAACATGGAGAGGGCGGTTAGCTAGAAATGATTGGTAACGACCTCTTTGCCCTAACTGGACGAGCACTTCGGAAGTGGATCCGGAATCCTGCAGCAGTCTTGCCTGGATTTTTCACCGCTCTGTTTTACCTCGCTCTGTTCGGAAATTCCTTCAATCCGACGAGTCTGATTCCATCAAACATGGGAGGCTTTCAGCTCTCAGCTTCCACACTCAATACTATCAAGACTGCTATTCTTGCACAGACCTTTGGAGGGGCGACGACTTATATCTCATACCTGACCGCAGGAATCATCTGTCTGATTCTCGTCTTCAACATGGCTTTCGGCGGGATTGATCTCGTCCTTGACCGTCAGCTGGGATTTCTCAATACTCTTCTCACCGCTCCGATTACCCGCGGCTCAATCTATTTCTCCGGCGTTTTGCAAAACATGGTTAAGGCAATGTCCCTTGCCTTTCTCACGTTCCTAATCGCGATCGTTTTGCCCAATGGTCTCTCCCTAGGATCGGGATTCGGTGTCCTTCAATTCATTGGTGTTTTTGGGGCGTTCGCTCTGCTTGCCTTTGCGCTTTCCTGTGTGTTTACGGCTCTAGCCCTCTCAGTACGAAGCATAGACTCGCTCGTTGCAATAGTGAACTTTGCGACGTTTCCGCTGGTCTTCACAAGCACAGCGTTATTCCCCGAAGCCGGATTTCCAGCCTGGTTGTCTGCGATCTCAAACGCAAACCCGATAACTTGGGCGACTGACGCTGCACGTATCTTGATGATTCATGGTAGTCCCCTTACATCGGCCCAGCTTTCAACTTTGGCCGACTACGGCGCGTACCTGATTGTTTTCGCCTTAGCAATGGCAATCCTTGGTTATTTGGCGGCGAGAAGAGCACTGGCTCCGGTGTAGGCCAAAAAAGAATCGAAACTAGAGGACGAAAGTACCTAACATTCTGCCGCATCCCTTTTTTGCGACATTACCGCAGAAATAATGAATGGCGAGAATAAAAGTCTGCGATACGTGCGGGCACGAAGAATTTTCGCACCTCTATCAGACGCAGATATGCACTGTAAGAAATTGCAAGTGCGACCGCTGGAAGGAACCAGGATACGAGCAGCCAACGATGATTGAGGCGTTCGCCGGCTATTACGAATGACTTCGTTCCCCAAATTTTCAAGAAATGAGGGCTATTTCTTAGTGGCGAGTTTCACTATTTTTTCGTAGATGTCAGTTATTTCCTTGTGCGATCGCAAGACGAGAATTATCATGGGACTACTACCACCCGCCAATACGACGGGGAAGATCAAAGTCTGGCGATCCTCTCTTCCAACCGAAAGATATTTCGCGGGAGATCTCGCAGTGTCTAGCCTCTTCATCAAGTTGAAAGCAAGGATGGCCCAATGCGCCGCCATTCCTGCCGTATTTTCATCTAGCTTTCCAACCTCTGTTTGACTTTCCGACTTTGCAGCTCTTGCGAGAATCGAGCCCTCGGGATTACTTACAATTATGTTAGAAAGTATGCCCTGATCTAGATTCAGGATATCTATCGCTAAATCATTGTAGGCATGCTTTTCGGTCTCCAGTATCATAAGCGAGGTCGCTCTGAAAACAAATGATTCCAGATTCTGTGATTTATCTTGATCGAATTTAGAATTCATAACGATAAAGGAAGAAGGCCGCATTATGAATCAAAATAGCTGAATTCGACTTCATAGAAGAAAACACGAAGCAGTGACTGACACAAAGAGCTAGAAAGCTATCGGCCGACCCTCCCAAGCACTTCTTCGATGCTCGCGGTTAGGCGGTCCATCATCGTGTCTATCTCGTCGTTTTGAATTATCAGAGGCGGTGCAACCGCGATCCAGTGGGGATCTGCTCTAATTATCAGGCCACGTCTTAAAGCCGCTTTCCCAACTTGAACGCCGAAGGCCATGCTGTCCGGAAACTGCTGCTTTGTCTTCACGTCCCTTACGAACTCGACGCCTATCAACAGCCCCTTGCCACGTATGTCACCAATGATTCCGAGTCTGTCCCTCATCTCCTCAAACCGCTTCCAAACGAGCGCACCAGACTCCTGCGCCCTCTTCGGAAGATCCTTTTCCCTGATTTCGCTTATGCTCGCGATCGCCGCGGCGCAAGCCAGCGGGTTTCCTCCGAAGGTGTGACCGTGATTAAATTGGATTTTCTGCTCTTCCTTCCCGAGAAAAGCCTCGGCAACAGAATCCTTGAACGCTATTCCGCCAATCGGAGCATAGCCACTCGACATCCCCTTCCCCATGCAAATTATGTCGGGAGTAGTGTCAAAGGTCTGTGCGGCAAACATTTCACCGGTTCTTCCAAACCCTGTAATTATTTCATCGAAGATCAGAAGTATGTTGTACTTGTCACAAATTTCTCGTAGGATTGAAAAATACTCCTTTGGCGGAGTGATTACTCCTCCGGTGTTACCAATCGGCTCCAAGATGATCGAAGAAATCGTGGACGGGTCCTCTTGCTTCACTACCTGCTCCACAATCTGCGCGCAAAACTCTGCGCAGTCGGGATATTCCAGTTTGTACGGGCAGCGGTAGCAAGTTGGAGGAAAAACCTTGATGTAACCAGTAGGGAACGGCTCGAAAGCGGTCTTGCGTTTAGTGACGCCCGAAGCTGCAAGCGCCCCCATTGTAGCACCGTGATAACTCTCGTATCTGGAGATCACCTTGTATTTGCCAGGATTTCCGGTTTGCTTGTGATACTGCCTCGCGAGCTTCATCGCGGCTTCGGTCGATTCCGAACCGCCGCTGAAGAGCTTGATCGTTTTGAGATTTCCAGGAGTCGAGCTCGCAATCAAATCGCGCAGCTTGAGCGCGTTCACATTTGTTGATTGAAGGGGAGGAGCGAAAGAAAGCGTATCGAGCTGGCTTTTGATAGCGTTGATAATTCTCTCGTTTCCATGACCACAATTCACGACGAAAATTCCTGATAGTCCATCGAGGTATTTCTTTCCGTTGATGTCCTCGTACCAGACTCCCTTCGCCGTCTTCATTATGAGGGGATCTTTTGCAAATTCCTTCATCTGCATAAAGTCCAGAAAGAGGTGCTCAACACTGTTCGTGGTTGTATCACTTTGGTCTCCTACTTCTTTTTGCATGGAAAGGAAATACCTACAGTCTTGGCTGTGTACTTTTTGGGATGATTTATACTTACGCCGGGTTTGCGTTGAGGAAACGCCAAAGATGGGGACTACTAGGGTTTGATTAGTACCTTGACGCCTTCCCTGCTTTCCGCAAGATCGAAGCCAGACTTCCAGTCTTCGAGCGCAACCTTGTGAGTTATCACAGATGCGAGAGCAATATCAATCTTAGCATCTTTCCGTCAAGAGATCTTGCGGCTGAGGAGACGAGCTTTATTAGGGTAAAGGAAGGTTAGTACGCCCTAGTCAATCCTAGCCTAGATTTGAGTTTCAAACTAGAATGGGATCCATCAAAATTCAGATGGGTCTGGTTTTGGCAGAATTACAATTTACCTGATTATCCATATTACCGCGATGCATGGAATATTGCCATCGAGCCCGCCACGAGCCTCCCAAATAACATTTCAAAACTACGAGGAGACAGTAACGGTGTGAAGATTGCAGCTAGGTCGTCTATTGTGACCAAGCTAGCCGCGACCATTGAATCGGGAAGCCAAGATTCTTTGTAAGAGTCAGAATGTCTTGCAATACGATTCCCAAAACTGCCTCGATATACTCAAAATGTCTAATTGACCCTAAACAATATTCCGCAAACCATTTCGCCTAGATCCTTGTTTTAGTTATCTGGGGAACTGGGTGATGATTTCCCGTTTTTCCGTAATGGCGGTCCTTCAAGCAGCCCGCGCAAAGAAACTTGGATTACCCGATGAATCAGCATTTTCATGGGGGCTGAACAGAGCGATCTTTTATGCGGCGGCGAAAAGGGGCTTCAAAGGCCGGGGAGTTATGCCTTACAAGACAAAAGACTCCGAGAAGAAGGTCACGGTGACACGGAAAGAGGGGCCTAGAGAGTTCTTTCTTGGAGATGAGAAAGCATTCCTAGATAAGGAGTCATCAAGCGAAAATCGGCCGGTTTTTGAGATCGGCGATGAAGCACAAACTGCTTCCGATTTTGAAAAACAGATCGTCGCGCGATTTGGAGATGAATCTAACTTCAGGGAAGCATGGGATGAGGCACAAAAGATCGTGATGAGCTACAATGATGACACTCTGAAATCGCAACACGATTTCTTCGAAAAGGTGTACAAACCCCGGAGAGATGTTCTATCAAAGAAATGGTCAGAAGAGTTTACGACAGGAGTCAAGAAGAAGGCAATATCAACAAGAGCAGTGAAATAGAGAAAAGAGAGGGAAGATGGCAGCTTCAGGGAAAGCTGCTCTCCATTACTAAGGAACTTGTACTGTGATCTTCTGTGAAAGATATATCTGGCCCTGATATGTTATGGATGCCCACTCGGTGTAGCTGCCTGGACCCGGGTAAGTATCTTTGACAACGGTCTGGCCGTTCGCGTCGGTCGACCCATGGAAGTATCCGCCCGAGCAACCGCAGTTCTCGAAGTACGTCACCTGTGCTCCCTGAATCGGGTTACCATCAGGACCTGTGAAAGTAGCAGTCTGGATGTTGTAGTACTTTCCGTTCTCATTTTGTTGTAGTTGCGAAATACTTAGATCAACTTGGTAGCTTCCGCTTCTGGAGCTGCTTATCGTAGACGTTGTAGTTGTGCTGCTTGTCTCACTACTGGTCGTGTGCGAAGTCGTTGTTGAAGAAGCTGTTGTTGAACTGGACGATGACGAAGTTGTTGATGTCACAACTCCTGTTCCCGGCCATACTCCAGTTGCTCCGTCAACCGGGTTGGTAGAGTACATCATTGAGACACAAGACGAACATCCTTGGTTTGGAATGAAGCCCGTTTGGAAGTTACGATCGACAAACTGGTAGAGTACTAGGGCGTCAGTGGTCGTGGCATGCGTCAATTCTACTCCCAGGTTCCCGGTTATTCCAAAGTTGCCTGGAGTGCTGACGCCAGAAGTCGGTGGTGTCCTCACGTACCATCGGAGGGACGGGGTCACCGTTGGATTCTGTACTATTGGGCAGTCATTCGCGTCGGCAGCTGTTGAAAGTCTTCCCTGAGTCCCACTAATGTATGTGATGAAGGTTGTCGCCATTAGTCCGTTGAGGTTCTGCTCAATCAGCTCGCCGCCAGTGATCGTGTACACTGCGCGGGTCGACGAATCTGCGATCATGACGTAGACGGAGTGTCTTTCCTGCCCGCCTGAGTACGTATTGCACATCGATGGACCGCCAAAGTCGTAGGATCCGCCGTAGTTGACGTGTTGAACGCGTCCACCGAATACGTAGTTGAGGTCAGCCCACTGCCACTCGCTAAGAGTGTTGCTTGTCGCGCCGGTGTCGAGGTCCTGACCAATTGTTCCAAAGTTTACCGAACTGCCCGTTGTAGGCGGAGTCTGGACATTCCAGTATATGTTGTTGGTGCTAAAGCCAGATATCTGGGCCGTTGCAACGACGTCAGTAGTATTGACCGCAAAGGACTTGGCTGTGTTTACGAAGAGATACAGGTAATTCTTGTTATCGCTAGTAATGATTTTCTCGGCAATCTGTCCGCCGGTTATCTGAAGGACTTGATTGGGATTTGAAGCAAATGCGACCTGCTGAAGAACGTATGGCTCCTCCAGCCCTTGGCTTGACACGATGTTGCTGGAATCAGGGAAATTCAGCGAAGATTGTGCGTTTGAGTTGCTATTTTGATTATTACTTTGAGTCGTGATACCCTTTGCGGGTCGCGCTCCGGGCGAAAAGGCGCTCGAAACCTGCGGACTTTGGATCACGAATGGTACGATTACCATCAGGGCGATGATAAATAATATCATAGCTGCTCTGGTGATGGACGCAGACTTTGGGCCAGTATGATTCGGACTGTTTGGTCTGGACGACAATTCTTGCAATTTTCACTCCCATTTCTTGTGTTTTGGTGAAGTACGGGAGTGGCCACTAACTATTTGAGTTTCGAGAATCTAAAGCAAGAATTACCTTTCAGGTAATTGAAATCTGTACTAGCGACTGTTTCTTCTGTATTATTTTAGGGCAGGGCGTATTTATCCTTGATTGCCAAAAAAGAAATCCGGGCGAATGGTTTTCTACGGAGATCATAGACGTAGGAGTAGCCTGAAACGGCAGGGAAAGGTGATGATACGGGCCAAAATGTTAGAATTCTCCCCAGCGAACTAGCCCAACTTGATGATTTGTCAAATCAAGACAACGGAGAAAATCAGAGGCAACAGGTACTGGGAAGCAGTTGCCCACTGTGAATAATGAAAGTCATTCACTTGATTTCCGATCACCAAAAACAATCAATGTCATTCGTCGCGTGGATACAAGATGAGATTATCTGAAGTAAGTACGAGAGAGTACTGAAGCCTGTAATCATATGGATCTTCGAAAAAGAAAATCGTACTAAGGCTTTTGAGCTAGAAGTAAGTCAAAATCTCTTAGTTAGGAAAACGAATGTACTTGAACTGTCCCTATTGTGGTCGAAACCTTTCTGAGCCGACGCCAGCTACGTGCCCAAATTGCGGGAGGAATTTGCAAACTCCATCTTACTATCCGGAGGAGCAATTTCAAAGTCGGAAGGGACTCGGTGATCTGAGAAATGGCTTTCTGCTTTACCTGATAGCAGCACTTCTAAGTTTCGTCCCCATAATCGGAGGTATATCTTCACTCCTTATTCTTGTCGCCCTAATTTTGTTCATAATTGGGTGGAGAGCGCTTGGAAGATCCTCTTTTGGAGGAAGAAGCAACTATCGCTCAACCGGTAACTGGTTGATTTATGCAATAATTTTGATAATAGTGGCGGGCATTATAGGCGTGGTTGCGATAATGGCACAGTCTATCACTTACTTCGTGTCGAACCCGATAACACCGCCTACAAATTCGACAAGCATTGCCCCACTTTTACAGAATTCCGGATATCGTAACCTACTTGTGGAGCTTTTCGGCTTGATCGCGGCCCTTGTACTTCTCTGGGACGGCACCTGGATAAAGATGTGCTTCTCCATACGGAAGCTTGGAAGGGAATTGTCTGAAACTAGACTCAGGACCGCTGGATCTCTATACATATCTTACGCCATCTTCGGAATTGCGACCGGAATAGGTACAGTGCTCATACTCCTCTTCGGAAAAATTTCAGTTTCATCACTTTCTCCAGCCTCACTAACTCCAATCTCTGCAATGTCCGGATTGTTCAGCTATTTTGTGCTGGGTGGATACTTGCTATCCTAGCAGTTCTCGGAATTCTAGGGAACGTCATTCTTGCAGCAGGCTCATATCTTGGTTATAGTGCGTCAGGCTCTGCGCTCAGAAAAATGAGTGCCCTCCTCCCCCTTCATTCCCGTCTGTAGCAACGCCTGATGGTGCTCTTTTCTGTCCGAACAGAGGACATTCCCTAAATCCCGTGAGTAATTTCTGTCCGAGCTGTGGCACGAAGGTAAAGTAGAAAGCTTTCAAAATCACGTCTATTTACGCTCATTTTCCATGTTTTTCATCTTTAGAGCATCAGATTTTCTTGCAGTAAAACAGCTCCGGGTCTCCCTCATCGAGATTCTCCACGTAGCCAGTTCTTGAAAATTCCAGCTTTTTCATCATGTTCTGCATTGCGATATTTGATTGATTCGTTGAAGTAAACAGTACGGTAGAGGCTTCGCATTGCGATTCCACGTACCTGATCAAAGATGTTCCGACCCCAATCCTTCGGGAATCTTTCGATACAAACAGGAGCCAGATGAACATTCGATCGAAGAATTCCTTGTTGAAAATCGCATAACCCACCACTCTTCCATTCGACAGACTGACAATGCATTCTCTTTTTTGAATTGATCTTGTAACGAATGACTCGCGAGATTTGTCCTCAATCATCGCTCCATCAATGTTCTGCAAGGCGGCAAGGTCAGATTCAATCGCAGTCCTGATTTTAATCATGTCTTGAGCCTTCTTACTTTATTTCCGGCTGGGGATACCCCTGTTCTTCAGAGGATCGGTGTTCGTCGACAGAATTCTCGAAACAACATCGTCGAGAGATTGATTCGAAGCTCTTTTCACATTTCGTGGCCACATCCTCCTCGGATCTGTTTTGTCGCTTCTCCTATACCTAGGAATGACGTGCAAGTGATAATGCCTAAATTTTGGGCTCTTGACATTATGTCCCTGAGAATGCAAGCAAAGTCCCTGAATCTTCAGGTTCTGAGTTTGAAATCGTTTCATCGGCTCAGAATACCCTTTCTGAGTCGGTTCCATCTACCAGCTCCAACGGCTGGACCTGGATCGGGGAGGCGATCGTTCAGGCAACCTAAAGACATCTAGTGCCGGATGCAAGTCTGGACAAATTTTTCGTAATCGTGATTCCTATCCCTGAGCTCGGTCGCCATCATTTCTTCGATCTCCTTCGTCTTCTTCGACCTCTTCAGGTAGCTAATCGCAACGTCCCCGTCGTGCACATTCCCGAGGAGATCCTGCCAGGATTTCAGGTCCCCAACCATTTCTGATTCTTTCTCAGTTGCCAGCTCGAAAAGATAACGCATCCGCTTGCAGTATTTCCGGAGTGAGTGCACTTCTTCAATGTTATTTGGGTCATCCAGCACGATTGGAAGAGACGAATTCACTCGCTCCGAGAGTTCTTGAAGCAACTTTGAGAATCTTTTTTGCAATTTCGAGTTCGGGAAGTCCTTTAACCCGGGTTTTGGAAGTGAAAGTTTGCTAGCCGACACAGCTAAGTGAAGGGCTTTTTCGGCGTGCTTCTCGCGGCTCTTTTCTATTTTCTGCAGAAGCTTTTTCCTCGCAGCACTCTGCGGATGGCGTGAAATGCGCGCAGCAATTACATCAAGGTCTCTGACCTCAGCGCTCTCCTTCATCACCTTCTTGGTAGCTTTTACAAACCGCCGTGTCTTTTTCGATTTCTGAACCTTTTTGGGTAGCAGCTGTAGGGATGCGTCAAGCTTCCGTATCGCAGTTCGGATTTCGTGAGTGTTGGCCTCGTTAGCATCTAGCAAAAACGATTTTAATTTCTTTGCAAAAGATTTCCGAAGCTTGCGGTAGCGTTTTTCGAAAGAAGTCTTCTCAAGAATTTCTTCCGACATTTGATCCGCTATCCGGATCTCAATAGGTCCAAGGGATTGTTGAACGTGGCCTTGCTCCAAAGAAATCTCCCGCGAAAGAAGGCCAGATATTAAGGATGAACGCTCGTTTAAAGTTTTAAGCCGAATACAAACCCGCTATCTCAACAAAATTCCGGTCATCATACTTCCTTTTCCACACGCATCGTGAGAATCTCTGGTTAATAGCTGCCAACCGGAGAAGGTCCGATCCAAAGATTTTTGTGTCGAATGCAGGGCCTTACTTCTTGATTTTATTCATCATGGAGAATTTCTCGAATGAAGCTGAAATTTTCCGAAAAGATATCGTGAAAATCGAGAATTTCCTCGAACGGAAATTCGAGAAATCAATCGTGCTATTTAAAGCGCTTTAAATACCAGTATATATAACCCCCTAGGGGGTCTTGCACGCGCGTGCGAGCGAGACATGCCTGTGCGCTCTAATAGATTGTAACGATTAGTATCGATCTGTTTGAGGACTTTGCAGGTCCGTGAAACAACGCAATTTTTCCCGCGCGTTAAAAAGCTCGTCGGACCTAGCCGAACTGCTTTCGAGTGCTCTGGATAAACGCACCAAAATCCTGGTGCTCGACTTCCGGTAGTTCAACGTGCTTTACTCCTCTCTGCGAGATCAGGATTTCGAGGTTTCGCATGATCTTCTTCTCAACGAGTTTCGTTCCGCCGGTCATTCTCTCAAGCTTCACTGCAAATCCCTTCGGATCAGTCGATATGATCGAAACCGGAATACATGCCTTGATCGCCCCGGAGACAGATTCTCCCAGGCTTTCAGCAAGAGCTCGATCTACGGCCGCCAGCAGCAGATCATCAAACTCACTTCCGGGATGGATAGCTCGTGACATGTCTGAGTAAACTGCAAGGAGCGACTATCTGCGGTCGATGATAAATGGCGTGTGTCGCCGCAATATGAATCTCTGCTTCGTGCGGGTCCTCAAGACCCCCACACAGTTCTGCAATTCAGCTTCGAAATCCGCAATAGATTTTGTTTTGCAGCCATGACCGTCAATCCGGCTTTGGTCCAACGAAAATTATTCATCGTCGAGATTTTGTGTTTCATCGGAATCGCGCTTCTCTTGCACAGCGCGTCTCGCACGCTGCTTGTCCTGGGAGTTAGCGCCGGTCCGTCTTCCTACTACTTCGGGCTGCAGGGTGCGCTCGCTCCTTTTGAAAACTTGGAGGGCCTCGTAGGAACGATTCTCGCAATCAACCCGTTGTTCATTCTAGCCTTCACAAGAACCTGAATGTAATCTCTACACTTGAACCTCTACTGGAAGCCAGTGGTAGGGGCCGGTCCGCTGAGGTGAGCGCGTAAATATCCGCCCGGATCAAATCGAAATAAATGGCTTCTTGGCATCAGGGTGTTTGCGATGTCTGCAGGCTGACTCTGAACGACTCAAGTGAAAAGGAAGTAAAATATTGTGAGGTCTGTTCAGCCTGGATCTGCAAAGAGTGTGAGTTCAGCTCGCGGAGAATAGTTGCGTTCGCGAAATCCAAAGGTTTGACCCTGGATCAGTTGAAGCGCATGCAAAATTCCCTGGATTGATCTCCGCAATTCGCAGGGTATGAAGGGAAATATGGGCATACCCCCCTTGAGCAAAAAAAAGATCCGAATAGTCTGTTTTCTCCACTCGTGAATTGTTTAAAAGTACCATTGTGGAATCAGGCGTTTGTGCTTCGTTTCTGAAAATAATTTTTCGAGTGTAGTTTTACTTGAGCATCGAGGCCGCGAAAGAAATCATTAGCAAACTGGATTCGCAGATGGGAACGAGGCCTCTCGGGAACCCTTACTTTAGAGATCCCGACGTGAAAGCATACGAATTTAGATCTGAACTTTTTTCCAAAGTCCGGCCCGTTGGGTGTAATCGACGGATCGTTTTCGTAGACGGCGGAAATCTCGAGCTCTTAGGGGCACCGAATTTTTCCGTCCAGCTTAACCGGATTTACGGCTGCGAATGGAAAAACAATCAACGACTAAATTTGTTGAAAATCCCACAAATAGAATTTTACTCTGCAATTTGTTCTAGCATGATGGAAAACGAAGTAGTGTTCAGGACTGCCATAGTTCCTAACTCAAAAGAATTTTCTGATTTTCTTCCAGATCCAAATGATTTGACAGTGAGGTACTTCGACGCCCAAGATGACAGACAGGATACTTCAAGGGTCGCCTCCATGGCACGGCATTTTGCAGAGTGGACCTTTGCAGAAAAACTCGCGGCGATGCTGGAGCCTGGAGATGTCATTGTCATGGACGGCAGTTTGCAAACTCGCTATCAAAATGAAGCAAAGTATTTTCGAAGGATTGCAGAGACGACGAAAAAGCATGGGGTAATTCTCACTAGCCTTTCGAAGACCAGCACTTTATTCACCGACACTGGCCTGTCACTGCTTGGTGCAATCAGCCAATTTGCGAGCGACGCTGGAGTCGAGGGCGAATGGTATCATCCCATTTTCGAATCTCAAAAGCACCATGTTTTTGGAATGATCGTGAAGTTGAAATCTTCTTCAGACTGGGTGTTTCGACTGGACTTTCAGCTTGAGCAGTTCAAGCAGCTACGGTTAGATGAAATCAATGAAATACTGAGCGGGCTTTGCTCAAATTCGTGCGACCCAAGCTTTCTCGGTTATCCGTACGGGTCGATCGACGCTGATCTTTTCTCGAGAGTCTCAAGAGACGAGATTGATTACTATCGCGCGCTCATTTCTTCCCAGATATCAACATTTCAAAGAGGGGGAAAATTCATCCCCCACGTCCGAGCCGGCGATGCGCACAACCTTCTGAACACAATTGCCGGATTTTGAAGGTTGAGGCAAGATGATTGAAAATAGTAGAATCGAGGTAGCCGGCCAGGTTGTCGGTGGCTCGGTAGCGAGCATACTTGTAAGACAGAAAAGCGATCAAAGTATTGAGCTTGGGGATCTTCTGGTCGCTGATCTGGAAAATGATGGCAGCTGCTACCTCGTCCTAAAAGTGAACGACCTTCAGTACGGCAGCCAGATTCCGGGTTCGGTCCGAGAACTCGCCGCTGGACTAAAGCTGGAGGGATATTCATCCGGAGTGGATTTCATGGATCCCAAACTCCGAAATTATGTCTGCGCTTCAGTAAAACCAATCGCGAAAATATTCCGCGATGGACAGGTAAAGATTCCAAAAGTCATGCCGCCATTTTTCACATCCATCCGATTTGCAAATGAGAAGGATCTTGCATTTCTTTCAGTTCCACCCAAGAACCCAGTTTATCTCGGGGAGGTTCGAAGCGGCTCAAAAGTCCTTGCCGTACCTGTGTATCTGGACGGAGATACTGCCTTTACCCATCACATTCTGATTCCTGCAACGACCGGGCGAGGGAAGAGCAACCTTCTGAAGGTGATTCTCTGGAGCCTTTTGGATATTGGTAAAGTGGGAATCTTGGTACTGGACCCGCATGACGAGTATTATGGCCGTGACGGTATCGGGCTAAAGGACCACCCGAGGGCCGGGCGAAATCTCGTTTACTATTCGTCGGATGCTTTACCCGGAAAGAACTCACTGATTGTAAATCTGGAGACTGTTCAACCCGTTCATTTTGAAGGCATTATTTCATTCAGCGATGCGCAGGAGGAAGCGATTGCCAACTATTACCGGACCTACAAAACGCACTGGTTGGAACAGCTTATCCTCGGCACAACTGTCGAGGGAACTACGGCGCGGACGATGCAGGTCCTTCAAAGAAAATTTCGCAAAGCTCTCGGAATAAGCGCGATTGACGGCCAGATAGTGTGTGACATGGAGATCTTTTCAACGACCGCTGGAAAGGCGACGATCGGCGAGATAACCAGATCCCTGGAAGCTGGCAAGATTGTCGTCATAGATACCTCGCGCTTGAGCGATGAGGCCGAACTGATAATTGGAAGCATTATCTCCAACGAGATATTTTACGGACACAGGAAAGCCAAAGCTGATGGCACACTCGAGCAGGTCTCTCCTGTGAGCATAGTAATAGAAGAAGCACCGAGAGTCCTCTCTGCGGAAGCCATTGAACAAAGCTCCAACATTTACAGCACTATAGCAAGGGAGGGAAGAAAGTTCAAAGTGGGGTTGATCGCAATAACTCAGCTCACCAGCGTCATCCCACAAATGGTACTTACCAATATGAACACCAAGATAATCCTCGGGAACGAAATGGTCGCAGAGCGCCGTGCGGTGATGGAAAGCTCTGCACAGGATCTTTCCGACGACGATCGCACCATTGCGAGTCTCGACAAGGGGGAAGCGATTGTTAGTAGCATTTTTACCAAGTTTGCCGTTCCGATCTATACGCCAAAATTTGAGGCAAAGGTAAACGAGACAAAGAAAAAGAGTGCAGAAAATCCCGACCCGTTCGATCTCAGCAGAGTAAAAATCTCTGTTTAGCGGAGTATTAGCTCCCCATGAAGTTCGCGCACATGTCAGACATCCACCTCGGCGCCTTCCGGGAGCCGATACTCAGGCAAATCGAGCTTCAGGTATTCGAGGAAGCTATCCAGAAATGCATTGAGCAAAAAGTAGATTTTGTTCTAATTTGTGGCGACATCTTCCATGTCAGCATACCGGATCTTTCAATTGTGAATGAAACCATCCGGACCCTGCGTCTCCTCCAATCTGCAAATATTCCAGTTTATGCAATTTATGGTAGTCACGATTACACTCCGACTGGGACCTCGATCATTGACATTCTGGATACCGCGGGAATACTCACGAACATCATGAAGGTCAAAAAGGATCCTGAGTATGAAAAAATAATTCTTGATTTTGTAATTGATCCGAAGACAAGAGCGAAGCTCGCAGGGATCTCTGCGCGCAGAATAGGCCTTGAAAGCAAGACCTATGAAAATCTGGATACTGCGCGGCTCGAGGCAGAGAAGGGGTTCAAGATTTTTGCATTCCATAGCGGCATCACGGAGTTGAAGCCTTCATTTCTCTCCGAGATGGAAACCGTCCCGATTAGCAACTTTCCAAAGGGCTTTGACTACTACGCCGGCGGGCACATTCACATCAGGCAAGAGTTCGAGCAGCCTGGCTATCAGAAAATTGTCTTTCCTGGACCCCTATTCACGGGCTACGGAAAAGACATTGAGGATACTGCACGCGGAACAAAGCGCGGCTTCTACATAGTGGAGTTTGACGAGAAAGTAAGCAACGTTCAGTTTGTCGAAGTAAAGGGGTTTGATGGTTGTTATCTTCCGTTTGATGCAACGGGGAAAAATTCTCACCAGGCGAGAAGAGAACTCACAACAATGCTTGACGCGCTCGATGCAAACGGCAAGGTAGTCATCGTTCGCGTCAAGGGTGAACTTGCAGGCGGAAAGACTACCGACATCAATTTTGTTGAGCTGCAACGCCAACTCTACTCAAAAGGAGCAGTTTACGTCCAGTTCAATAGGTTCGGTCTCTCATCAAAGGAGTTTGAATCAAACAAACTCGCTGGAGAAGATCCCGTGCAAATTGAATCAAACCTTTTCCGAGAGAACATTGGCACGGTCAGAGTTTCTCAGGAAAATTTGAAAGGAGATCAAGGTGTGCGCTCTGCGGTCGAACTGCTGAGGGTCACGAAGGACAGGCAGAAAGGTGGTGAATCAAAGGGGGACTACCAAAATCGGATCGTAGCTTCGGGAATTGAAACCCTCAAACTGCAAAAAGAGTTCGAAAAAACCTCGGCGGAAGAAACAGGATCATGATCATCAAGAAGCTAAAACTCGAAAACATTCGCAGCTACAAAGACCAGACGATTGATTTTCCAGCTGGTAAAACTCTCTTCGAGGGCGACATCGGGTCGGGCAAGTCGACGATTCTGATGGCGATCGAGTTTGGATTTTTCGGGCTTGGATCCGAAAAGGCTGCATCCCTGCTCCGCGCGGGAGAAAGCAACGGCTCGGTAGGGCTCTTGTTTGAATCAAACGGCCGCGAATATCTAGTTAGCAGACGTCTTGTAAGAAAAAAGAACACGATCGCCCAGGAGGAGTGTTTCCTGAAATCACCAGAGGAGGCAAAGTATTATTCCGTGACGGAGTTAAAGGAGAAGATTCTCGAAATCCTGCAGTTTAATGAGCCAGCTGATCCGAAAGCTCAGAGCGTAATTTACCGGTATGCGATTTACACCCCGCAGGAAGAAATGAAAGCTATTCTGAGCTATAGTCCTGATCACAGATTGCAGACCCTTCGGAAGGCATTTGGAATAGAGGATTACAAGACAGCCGGCGAGAACGTCAAGAGCCTTTCAAACGAGATTCGAGTCAGAAGCAAGGAGTTTGCCGCAATGGCTCTCGAAGTTCAGTTACTCAAAATCAAGATTGAACAGTTAACCGCCTCGATAGCTCAAAAAAGACAAGAGCTTGCCAGCCTGTCGCGAGATCGGGCTCGACTTTCAGTGCTAATTGAAAATCAAAAAGCGAAAAGGGATGAACTTCGTTCAACGCAGTTAGGGCTGAAGGAGGAGACCGGTAAGGCTGACGCACTCCTGGCATTGATCGGAGAGAAGGAAAAGGAAATCAGGGAAGCAAATATCCAGATTGGTTCGAACAATTCGAGGATGAAAATTATCCAGCCCAAAATTATCGAAGCGAATGCGTTGATCAATCCGAGCATTCATGGTCAGGCCGAGCTAAAGTTGGAAATCCAAAAGCTGGAGGAGGAGCTAAAGACTCTCAGAAATCTCGAAACCCAGATCAAAGTCAAATTCGCGGATTATCAGGCGATTCTCGACAAAGGAATCTGTCCGACGTGTGACAGAGAGATCGAATCACAGGGGTTTGCTGGCGTGGTCGAGCACAAAGGAATTGAACTGAAGAAAGCTCACGAAAATGTCGATAACACAAGTGCTAGGCTTTCCAAAACTAAGAGCGTTCTAGAATTGAAAGTCCACTTCGATCAAACTCAAGCGAGACTTTCTGACCATGAGAAAAGTCTGTCAGAATATCAGGAAAACATACGAATTTGGCAGACGAAGTTCGAAGAAGCGAGCGGTGCGGCGAGCAAGGCAAACTCCGAGCTGGCCAAAGTGAGAGCTAGTGTGCAGAAACTTCAGGAGGTAAACTCGGACATTATCAACATCGAGGAAAGGATCAAAAAATCAGAGGAAGAACTGCGGCAAATGGAAAAGTCCGCCTCGTCAGCTGAAGCCAACATTGCTGACTGGGAGCGGCAAAAGGGGGAGCATGAAGCGACCATAGAGAAAAAACTACAGGACAAGGCGCGATCTGACAAATTGAATGAGTACCAGATTTGGGTCCAGGATTATTTTGCACCCACGCTTGATCTTATCGAAAAACATGTCATGCTCAACATAAACCAGGAGTTCGATTCGCAGTTCCAGAGATGGTTTGGGATGCTCGTCAACGATCCGGGAAAGCAGGCGAAGGTGGACGAGGAGTTCACTCCGGTCGTGGAGCAGGACGGGATTGATCAGGACGTCTCGTACCTGAGCGGTGGCGAGAAAACGAGCATCGCGCTCGCTTACAGGCTTGCTCTAAACGCGATCGTGCAAAAAGTTTCGACCGGCATGAAATCCAATCTTTTGATTTTGGATGAGCCGACCGACGGCTTCTCGAAAGAGCAGCTGTCCAAGGTCCGCGAGATCCTTGATGATCTGGACAGCCCGCAGATAATTCTTGTGTCCCACGAGCGAGAGTTGGAGAGTTTTGCCGATCAGGTAATCAGGGTCTCGAAGAAAAATGGCGTGTCCACGGTTACGACAACATAATGTTGCATCTGCTCTAAACGTTCAACACAACTATCACTCCGAGGAAAAGTACGACGATCCCGACTATCTGGATGCGAGTCAGCCTGTCCTTGTAGATCACGGCAGCTAGGATTGTTGTAACGGCACCGAGGAGGCTTGAGAGTGTCGTCACGATTGCAGTGCTGCTTCCGGAGTAGACGTAGCCCAGAGTCAGCGCGGCAAAGCCCGAGGAATCCAATAGGGTCATTGCAATCAGCCACTTCCAAGTTTCTCCCCTGGGACGCACGAATTTTTTTGTCGTTAAGAGCAAAAACGGGAAGGCGAAGACAACCGCGCCCAATCTGACAAACCAGATGCTGATGACTGCTCCCAGATATCCCAGACCAGCGTCCAGGCAGAGATAGGCTGCGCCGAAGAAGAAGCTGGCGATAAGAGCAGAAGCAACCGTACTCGAGTTCGACTTTTTTCCAATTTGGACGTGCTCAGTTTCAGGACTTATCCCCGTCATGATCACTCCTGAGATGACAATGGCAATCGCGATTCCCTTTTCCAGACCGATCGTCTGGCCGAGGACAATGAAGGCAAGCAATATCGTGAAGATTGGAAATGAACCGGCAATCGGAGCTGCCAGCGACATGTTTCCCACGGAGAACGCCCTGTACAGCTGCATCAGGCCGAAAACGTTCAGGATGCCGGCTGCGATGACCAGAAATACAGAGCCGTTTCCATTCTGAAGGAAGTGTATGCTGGGAAATCCGGTTAGGAGAACCAAGATCGTGAATCCAACCAGGCTGAAAAGCTGCATGTATGCGGTTGAATAACCCGCGCCAATCTTCCTCGAGGGAAACCGCGAGATGAAATCGGTCGTGCCCCAGCAGAGGGCGGCGAGAAGTCCAAAGATTGAAGCCGTGATCAGGTTGCGGTAACCAATTCCTCGATCCTTGCACTTTTACTCTTAAAGAGTTCACCAGCGGAATTGATTTTAGGCAAGTCGTATCAGATTCTCCCGTGCCTAAGATCAAATTTGGTTTCCAGTTTCCGAATGTAATGGGTTACAACTCATTCGAGCGCCTGAGAAAAATTGCAGAGACGGCCGAGGAGTTATCCTTTGATTCGATCTGGACGTCGGATCACGTTTTGCCGGTTGACAAGTTCCAGAAATCCGGCAAACCGGGAATTTACGAGTCGGTAACCTGCCTTGCGTATCTTTCGGCGGTCACTAAAAGAGTGACAATCGGGTCATCTGTGTTGCTTCCGCTCCGGCACCCCTTGCTACTTGCAACAATGCTCAACACCATTGACCATTCATCGCAGGGACGGCTCCAAGTTGGGTACGGCGTTGGCTGGTACAAATCCGAGTTTGAAAATATCGGCGTTCCGTTTGCGAAAAGAGGGAAAATTGCAACGGAGCAGCTGAGGATCTTGAAGGAGCTTTGGACGAAATCACGCGTTGACTATCGGGGAGAGTTTTACAAATTGCAGGGCGCTTCCGTTGTCCCGGAGCCGGTGCAAAAACCGCATCCGCCGATATTGATTGGCGGCAGTTCCAGACAATCATTTGAACGCGCGGTTTTACTCGGTGATGGGTGGATGCCGTTTTCCGCTTCGGTGAATGGAGTTAGAAAAGGACTGGATGAGATGAAGCGGATTGCGGGGAAAAAGGGGCTGAAGAGTGATTTCATTCTCTACGTTGATCTTCCGACGGCGCTGAAATCTTCCGGAATGCTCCCGAAGGTGGACGAGGATTTTGAAGAGAGCCTTATGGGAGATCCGACTACGATTACCAGAAGGATAGAAAAGTACATGCTGCTCGGGGTTCAGCAGATGATAGTAGAGTTTGAGAAGCCCGGAAACGAGATTGAAAACCTGAAAGCGTTTGATCGAGAGGTTATCTCGAGGTTTTGATTAGAGCGATCGCTCTAAACAGAGCTTGAAACGAGCTCGTCCGGTCCCGCTCGCACGCGCGTGCAAGACCCCCTAGGGGGTTATATATACTGGTATTTAAAGCGCTTTAAATAGCGCGATTGATTTCTCGAATTTCCGTTCGAGGAAATTTTCGATTTTTAGGATATCTTTTCGATGAAAACTTGCGCGAAGTTTTTGATGGTGAGCTCACGCGAGTTCCGATCAAATGGAAAATGGACTATTTATAGAATGATTGATTTTCATTTGAGGACTATTTCGAACACTCGAACTTCATTCTGGGCGTCTCTGAAAATTTTTCAGCTTCATTCTAGGAGTAATCTGTCACGACAATTTTACGTGGGGAAAATTAAAAGCGGGCGGAACTTTTCGACTGCCCTAACAAAAATGTCATTGCACGGGAAGGATCGTATAACTTCTCGACAAGTGTCATATAGGGATATTCTAGAAGACTCTTCCGCTAGAAATGGACATTCGTGTGGTAAGATCAAGGAACGCTGCGTATGTTGGCATTGCAATGGCAATCCTCGCTGTGATTGCTATTTCCAGTTTTCAACTCTTTGCTTTTGGAATTAATTCTCCAAGTTCTACAAGCACGGTGAGCACGTCAAAGAGCTCCAGCATTGCTATGGCGGTAATTTCTGCGCAGAACGTAACTTCATCTTCTTCAGCCTCTACGAATACTTTCAAGGTTCTGATCAGTTCACAGACGAGTTCATCAACTACCCGGAGCGTAGCAAGTAATACAACCATGCCATCGGGTGTCCCGACCAGTCGGGTCAGTGAAAACGAAGACAATGGGAGTTTGACAGCACCCCCGATCTTCATGAGGCGAACGATCTTCGTCAAAGTGCCCACGGGGCCGGTCACCGGCGTCATAGTACCACTGTACACACAACCCTCGGACAGCTCCTGGCTTCAGCTTGTGGCAGCCAAGAATTCAAATCCCAAAGTGCCGATGATCGCGATAATTAATCCCGCGAGCGGCCCGGGAAGTGGACCGAACGAACAATGGGCAAATGGAATCAATGCGCTTAGAGCTGCGGGAATCAAAGTGGTTGGCTACGTCGCAACTGGATATGGTTCTGATTCGCTCACGGGAGTGGAAGCTCAGATTGGAAACTATGCGTCATGGTACAAAATTGACGGGGTATTCTTTGACGAGATGGCAAACTCTAACGGCGCGGGCAACTGTCCGTCCGGCTGCACGATTCAGCAGTACTACAGTTCGCTTGTAAAGTTCAGCTCGGGAGTCGGGTACAAGTTGACTGTCGGAAATCCGGGAACCTCGGCCGACCGGAGCCTCTATGGAATTATGAGTATTCTCGTGATCTACGAAGCGCCCGGGAATGCGGCGATCTCCCAGATCCAGAATTCTGCTTTAGGAAACAGGAGTGAGTTTGGGTACATCGGCATCGGTGTTGGTTTCGGCTCGGCGCAGGAAAAGTCATACGCAAACTACGTTGGATGGATATACATGACGGACTTGTGCACCGGGCAGAGCGTGAGTTTTTGCAATCCTTACGATGGATTGCCGTCGTACTTTAGCTCGCTGGTTTCAAGCCTATCCAGATGAGCTAGGCAACGATAGGCGATCTCCGCTTTTCCTTTATCAAACGTCGCCGAGTATGGGTGGGAAGATTCTTGCATCTATCTGAGACTTCCGAGTTCAGCCGCTCGGCAAAACTAGATAGCTAAATGTGAGTCTTGATTTGTGAGCCAAAAGTGCCAAGGGAATCATCCCAGAATAAATTCTTTTGTTGAATCCTCAGCCTCGGATAAGCGGGCTCCACTCATAATTTCATTACTTGGAGTCGGCGTTTAGGATACAAAAACAGAAAAAGAATGAAAACCAGTTTACAGTCAGGAAATTGAAGCAGAGATACTATGCTCTTATTGTTGTCATAACAATTGTAGCCAGCTTGCTTGTCGGCTACCTGATCGGAATAGGAAAAATTACTGTTCCATACATTCCAAGCGAATCAAGTTCGACCGTATCGTCACTTTCAACAGCCTGCACTGCAAACGGCCAGACAAACGGAGTAATCCTTCGAGTAGTCCAAAGCAATTACTCTTCCAGACCTCCTGGAATAATTCCGGTCGTCGGTGCGATTGTCACTGGCAGCGATATCTACTTCTGTGGTGTGGTGAAACATGAAGGAACGTTCGTTTCCAGCTCCACGAATTCAAGTGGCTTCGTCAATCTTTTGTTTGGAGGAGCTGGAGTGTATTATCTGAATGTCAGCTTTCAGAGCCCAGCCAATTACACTCTATCAATTCCGGTAGCACCGTTGGCTACGACTTTTGTAACATACAACATTTCAACCGGTAATGTAACAACAAGCATCTGCTATTACGGCGAACATTGCTAACTGAAATTTCAGTTCCCAATTCTCTGGATATCTGCGGGTGATTGGATGGAGCTACAAGTTGAGGTGGAAACATATCGCTTGTCAACATTTTTCTTTGCGGATTATAGTGCTGACGCCCTAAATAACAAAGATGCTATGTAACTGAATTCGTACACTTGTTTGCTAGTAAAGATAATTTCTCCAAATGCGGAGAATCTTCAACAGGCCATTGCAATAGATACACAGGTACTGAAAGCAGCAGTGATAATGTTCCCTGCTATCTGACTTGCCTCGGTAGATCGGGAGTTGTTGTGTGGTGGTACATCCCAAAATCCACTCTTTCATATTTCTACCGTTTGAGCACTGAAGGCTGACTTGTCGAATTCAACGTTCGGTGCGTTACTTCCAACATAGTTCTGCATGAGGAATAGAGTGTAGGGGTGTTATCAGAGAAACAATATCCTCGTCGCAACACCGGCCGCAAACTTTGCGGACTGTTTGAACGAGACGTATGCAGCTCTCGATCTCACTTTCTTTACGATGGACAGATGTTGCTCATTTAGGAGCTCCGAATAATAGTCATCCGCGCTTTGCGAGTGAGCCCGTCGATGAGTTTCCGACTCATTCAACAACGACTTGAGCTCGGACTCGGAGTTTGTGAGATCGATCTGATCTTTGAGATGTCGGAAGAGATTGAGAGCCTCTCGCTCGTTTCTTGACAGAGGACGCTTGGAGCTCGGGAAAATCTTTGGTTCCCTTTCCGCTGTTTGACCCCTAAGACCCGAGATAGTTCCAGGCAGATCGGTCTTGGGAAGAACGAAGAATTGTTTTGATTTCGATGTGATTTCGACAAGTGACTTGCCGCACACACGACAATATCTTGCACCTTCGTCGTCTTCAAAGCGTCCGCATACACCGCAAAACATACTTTGTGAACTCATGGCTTGAGGTATGTCCGTGATTACTGAAAAGATATTCTGAATTTTGGATCACAAATGGACATTGCTCGTTTTTGGTGGGAGTAGCACATGCCTTAGTTTTCCAGGCTATGGGTTTTCTTCCTCGATAATCCTTAGCAACTCGCAAGCATTCGACAGTTCCTCCTTTTCATTGAGAAGCTGAGGAAGACTCTCTTGTCTCTCAGCTTCATTTACCGCATGATATAGAACGGTAATGTCGCTCCTCAGGCTCTTGACAAAACTCACCGGCAGAACGTAGGACCCGATTCGTTTCTTGAGGGCCATTTCAACGCTTTTTCTCATGATCGATCCGGATTCGTATCTCTTCCTTAACTCTGACTAGAATTCGGGTCGATCTCCCAGCACTAGAAGTATCGGAGTGAAGGAGATTGCAGTGCAACGATAGCGTATTTGTGTATATTCGGCATCCAGACTTCTCGGGAGACCTTCAACAAGAATTAGCTGATGTAATCCCAACACTTTAACGAAATTTGGTTCTGTCAAGTCTGCGGTAGATCGGAAAGAATCTCTATTGTTAAAATCGGTTGATGAAGAACTTAGTTTTGCAGGAAGAACCTCTTTGAGCTCCGTACGGACAAAAAGAACACACCCGTAGAAGATAAAACTAGCCAGAAAACGTAGTCAATCACGAGATTGATAGTTTGTAGATTCCACTGACCAAATACGCGCATAGCCCAAGGTAGAGGAAGACCATTTTCCACTAACCATCCACCTGAAGGATTAATGAATTGCTTCGTGATCAACACCGACGCGAGAGTCAGAGCGAGTCCAAGCGCAGGGATCAGCAGGACCTTTCTCAATTCAAATTTGAGTTTATCCCGATTGCGAATAAAAAACCTTTCGAGAAACCCAGCACAATATTCACAATATACCTGCGAAATAAGATTGGTCAATCAAACCTTTCGAGCGACTCTTTTCAACCGAAGACTTGACAGAACCCGAAATTTCACCTTCCGGTTCTCTGGATATACTTCCTCTGTCTGGAATAAGTTCACTATTCCTCGCCAAAGAACTCGTCTGGCGTTACCGCTATCTCATACGTCTTGGGGATGAATGCCAGATTTTCCCGTGCCACTTGAGAAAAGTAGATTCGGCCCGCCTGATTTAGCCACTCGTATTTTCCCACATGGAAAATGTAGAGAACGGATGCGTCCTGGGGAAAGTAGGGGCCGTCTACCTTGCCCCCTATTCTCTCTTGAATCTCTTTTTGGAGTTGGTCTAGGCGCTTGAGGTCTTTCTCGAGCTCCTCCCCTTCATAGTCTGCCTTCCAGAGAATTATCATGGAAAACTTCTTCCTCTACGGCCGAGCCTCGAACACCCGGTTGAAGGGAGTCTGAGTCGCGCGCCTAAATCTGGTAAAGCCGCCTGATTCAACCACGTCGCGAATGGCAGACTGTGATGCCTGGGCCCCGAGCATGCGTCCGACCTCTTGCGATGCAGATGCAGGTGTGCAAAGCATTGTGGAAGCGCTGTAAAAGATCCGCCCCACCGGATTCATGTTCTCGCTCGTAGTCTCGCCAGCCATGGGTTCGACAATCATCCAAGTTCCGTTCGAATTCAGGGAGTGGAACACATGTTTTGCAGCTCCGGCTGGATCGCCCATGTCGTGGAGGGCGTCGAAAACGGTAACGAGATCGAGGTTCTCTTCAGGGTAGGACTTTGCATCGGCCACTTCAAACTTCACTCTGCTCGCGACTCCTTCTCTTTCGGCGGTCCTTCTTGCAGCTTGGATCGACAGGTCGTGATAGTCGTATCCGACGAATGAAGAGTTGGGAAATGCCTTAGCCATTATAATGGTGGAGGAACCATATCCGCAACCGATGTCCGCAACCCTTGCTCCTCTTTGTAGTTTAGGCACTACACCATCTAAAGCCGGAAGCCAGGACGGAACAAGGTTTGCCGCATACCCCGGTCGGAAGAATTTTTCCGTTCCTCTGAACAAGTTAGTATCGTGTTCATGCCAGCCTACTCCCCGGCCGGTTCGAAAGGCATCCACAATCTTGGGCTCGTCTTTGAAAATCGCGGAAGCAATGTAGAAAGCTCCAGGTAGATAGGCAGGGCTGTTTTCGTCAGCGAGGGTGAAAGCCTGTTCGGCCGTAAGCCAGTATTTGCCGGTGTTTGCGTCGTACGTGGCATATCCGGCCGCAGCCTGGGCAGCAAGCCACTCCGCGACATACCTCTCCTTTGTCCCGGTTCTCGATGCGAGCTCTTCTGGCGAGATTTCTTTTCCCGCCTCCGCCATAGCCTTGTAGAGGCCAAGCTTTTCTCCGAGAATCACGGTGGGTGCGTGCAGCGACGCGCCAAAGTCGCTAGCGAACTTTCCAACGAACTCGTTCAACTTCGATAGGTCTATCTCTTTGTTCTGTGACATCTGTCATACACTTACAATCCTCTAGGAAGCGGTTTGACGTTAAATGCTCCTCAACGGATTCATTGAAATTACACCGAAAGGATGAAAGCCAAAAATAGAGTTCTATGGGGGGTTTACGCAGAGAAAATGGGCGAGAGAGAATCAGAGACTGAGACAGCTGTAGAAGAAGAGATCCTGTTTGCTCTTTCCAGCGGGGACAGGATGAAACTCTTCACCGAGATCAGCGCGCAGGAACTTAGACTGACAGATCTTGCCCAGAGGCTTTCCGCATCAGTGCAAGAAACTTCAAAGCATCTCGGCCGGCTGGTTGACTGCAGGCTAATCGAAAAGACTTCGGGCGCCACTTACAAGATAACTCCCTTCGGTAGCCTGATCTTTGGAATGCTTCCGTCTCTGAACTTTGTAGCCCAGCGGCGAAAATATTTCCTTTCGCATGACCTGTCTTTCCTTCCTCCGGAATTACTCTGGAGGATCGGCCAGCTGACTGAAAGCAGTTTTCAGCATCACGTCAGTAACGTGCTAATTGAGTGTCAGCATCTTTTAGGCATGGCGGAGAAATATTTCTGGTGGAGTGTTGACGTACCGTTGCCGTGGTTCATTTCAAAAAAATTTGAAGCGGATACCACGGTACGTGTTCTCCTGCCCAACTCTACTACTGCCGAGGCTGTTTTGAAAGCAAAGCAGATTGTAGGAGGTCGAGCTGACTTTCGATTTGCTGAAAAAGTTCCAGTCGGGATTGCGGCGAACGAGCGAGTGGCAGGAGTGGTCTTTCCTGATCTAGAAGGCAGGATCGACTATAGCTGTGGTTTTATCGGCTATAGCCCCGACTTTCAAAAATGGTGCTGTGATCTATTCTCCTGGATGTGGAACACTGCGACTCCAACGTGGCCCGCCCAGCTAGAACAGCAAATGGGCAGGAAAATGAAAAATTAGGACGTAAGGAGAAGATTTAGATCTCTACACTCATGTCTATGTGATGGGTTCCCTTCATATGCTCGCTGAGCTCCTCGGAGCTGACGAAGGTTTGCCCGCAACACGCCAGAGCAACCTCGAATTGAGGAACGCTGTGATCTTTTCGCATGTGAGAGGTTAGTTTGTTAGAGTCGTCATACATCAAGCCGCAGCACTCATATTTTGCCATGAAATTTTCTCTTCCTGTTGTGCAATCCTTCGAATAATGCCTAATAATTCTTTCTTTTTTTTCTCTGTGATAGAAGGATTATCGTATCTACTATTGATCAATGTATTCAACTGGTGAGTTGATCTGCCATGGAAGAGTAAAAGCTTGCCAAATCAGAACTGTTCAGACCTAGCTGCCTTGCCATACCTGAAGTGTCGAAATATTCTCTACCAAGCTCGAACTTGCCATCTCGAATGTGAAACACAATGCAAACCTGTTGTCTGACAGTTTTGCTAACTCCTTTGGGAAGAATTTCCACGTTTTTTACAGATATTGGACCTGAAACTTTTGCATCTGTCCGGTATTCGACACAAGCCCATTCATCAGTGGCGAATAGATTGGTAATCTGTTTTCGCCCCGCACTCGGTTGACCGCTTATCATTGAAGCAGAAACCTCGCCCGCCTTCCTGATATCCCCGATTCCTTTGTAGTGCGTGTCCGTAGCCATAATGAAGTATTCACCGTCCGGGTGCCAGCAGGAGAGTTCTCGCTCCACATCATTGTTGTTTATAGCATCAACCCAATTTTGTACTAGCTTTACGTTCTGCTCAGCTTCTGACATTTGCATGTCTCCACTCCAGCGCTCTTTGATCCAAATCTGGTGGATAAGTCTGGTAGCTAATATACTAGACTCACACACATAGTCTCTCTTATCGTGAGGATGATCAGAAGTCTCCTTTGACGATGCGCCGGCTAATAGTTGAATTGTCCGTGGAAGATGTTGGAAAGTATCTGAACGTTTTACCCGCGTTTCAGAAACTTGAGCTCTTTGAGGTATTGAGCTTCTTGAAAGAAACTCCAGAGGAGGTTGCGTTGATTTGCCGCGTAAGATTCAAAGAACCCAAGACAAAGCTCAAGGCTGTCTTCGAAAAGTCTGCGCTGCTCCGGCATCTAGATACCGAAAAGGACGACACTCACATTTACTACGTCAAACGCCAGCCATCGAAGGGAGATTCAACATCAGGTTTCTTAACGAGTGGAGGATATCTAGCCCCTCCTTTCGAAGTAAGAAACGGCATTCTTCGCGCCACCTTTCTTGGAACCGCCACCGAAATCAAACGCTTTCTTCAGAAACTTCGAGCGACAGGGTTCAAACACAGAATCGTCTCTCTGATGGATGCAAAGTTCTCCGTCGAATCACCGCTGGGAAAACTTACCGAAAAGCAGCGAAAAGTGATTACTGCAGCATACAATTTAGGATACTATGACTTTCCAAAGCGGATAAGTTCGGATGAATTGGCGAAGAAACTGGGAATACGAAGCTCGACGCTGGTAAACCACCGAATCAAAGCTGAGAGGCGATTACTCGCTGAGCTTCTAAGCAATTGAGTCAATTTTTGCACGTTTCAAATAGTACCGCTAGTAAGAGCCCACAGTGGTCTTCTTAATTCCCCTAGGGGCATAATCGATTTTATGATAGCCTTCGATGGTTAAATGCATGAAGAAACCACGAAAAGGGGATAACAAGATAGTTGAGTACTGGGATGTCACCCAGACAGTCACGCCCGACATGCCAAACCCTTCAAATGCTTTCTAGGGGAGAATTTAGAGCACAATGACATACAAAGCGTACATCGATAATATTCAGGCAAAGACAGGAAAGACGCCGGAGGATTTCCGGAAGATGGCTAAAGAGAAAGGTCTAACGAAATACGGCGATCTTCTCAAATGGCTCAAAACAGATTGTGGGCTTGGACATGGTCATGCAAACGCGATCATTCTCTACATACAAGATCCGGAACTAGGGAAGAAGAAGATTCTTGCAGACAGCAAGTAGAAATAAGAAAATATCTGTCCACTTTTTTCCCGCTTTTAACGTCAATAGGATCGAGGATGCGTTCGACCCGGGATTTGACCACCATAGTTCCAGTCCGAATGAAGAAACCAATTTTGACATGTATTCAAAGAAAATCATACCATATTTCTCTCGGAGAGGGTAGTCGCAAAAGTGGAATGACTTATTTGTTTGAAGAAGTTTTGGAAATCGAAGCACCAACTTTCTCCAGTGATTAGGTGAATAAGCTTGGAAAATCCAGAATCTCTTGATCGAATCAGGAGTTCAACTTCGATTTCGGGAAAGGTTGCCATTGTTACAGGAGCGGGAAGTGGAATAGGTAGAGGAATAGCGAAAGTTCTCGCAATAAACGGTGCCAAAGTTGTCGTAGTCGACATTGATGAAAGAAAAGCAAAACAGACTGTTGAGCTGATTATGAAAGCGGGCGGCACTTCCAATTTCTTCACAGCAGACGTTTCAAGCTGGAAAGATATGCAAGAGATGGCAAGTGCAACAGTGAAAGAGTACGGCAGGATCGACATATTGTGCGAGAATGCAGGAATTTACCCTCCTGCGAGAATTGAAGAAATGACTGAAGAACTTTGGAATAGAGTAATCGATGTGAATCTAAAAAGCTGTTTTCTTGGATTGAAAAGCTGTATTCGTCAGATGCTATTACAAAATTACGGAAGAGTGATTATGACTTCTTCGATCACGGGTTACCGAACCGGAGAGATTGGATTGTCCCATTACAGCGCTTCCAAAGCAGGGATCATCGGATTCATGAGAAGTGCAGCGCTTGAACTGGCAAAAAATAACATCACGGTAAATGCGATCGAAGCTGGAACGGTTGTGACTGAAGGAACCCTCAAATTCGCTAGTGACGATTTGAAAAAACAAGAGCTTTTGACCCCTACTGGACGATTATCCACTGCGGAGGACATTGGGAACGCAGTGCTTTTCCTTGCTTCTGATTCTGCATCCAACGTTACTGGACAAACAATTGTAGTGGATGGAGGTCGTTCAATCGTTGAATGAATACTCAATTTCGATATTGCTAGCAGATTTGCTGAGACTTCAATCGCCCTAAATTCCTAGGGTAAACAATGAGGTAACCGATACTCTCTCAAAGAAAGTATCTACTTTCCTAAATTGTGCGACCGACTTCGGGTTTTATAACTTAGAATCAGTGCCAGATCTTTCATTGACCTACTTTCCGACTAGCCCAAGTGGGACTGACTCTGCTACTGTGGGTTGCAGTCTTGTTCGTGATCTTCCATTTCCCATCGATAAGGGCTAGGTTATGAAAATCAACCCATTCATCCCCGAATCCGAGAAGAACGTTTGCCACATCGCCCATCTGGGTAACAGAAATGATTCGCGGTCGAATGAGTTCATCTTCGTTTGCCCACCTCTCGAAAGTTTCGTCGCCGAGAAGCCAATGTTTCAGCGTTCCATCTTTTTCGAAGTAGAATATCCACGCATCCTTATGGAAGGCTTCCCTGAATTTGCTCGCATCATGCTTGTTAAACCCATCAATGTAGAGTTGAATCGTCCGAACGATCTCGTCATAGTCAGTTAGAGTCATGTGTTCTTGCGTGGCATGTTCTTGTAAAATAACTTTCGATTTCTTGAAAAGAACTGAGGAGCAATCTAGGACTGCCGCCTAACTCTCCAAGCTTCCCGAATGACGGCCTGGATGCTCGTTGATCGTCCCGTCGAGTTATCTTCTCGGCGGATCTGAAAACGGTTCTCGATCTCTTTAATGATGAATTTCTTGACCAGTTTGGAGTATGCGCCGAACATCTCGTCCAGCGAGTTCTCGAAGATTTGGGGCTTTCTGATTATCGAATCTGTCTCCAATCCCGTCGTTCTACGGAAATTGAACAGCACGACCTCCGTAACGTCAGATCCAAATTTTGTTGAGAGAGCGTCCTTGATTGCATCGAGCACCTCTACGGCAAACTTATCGTCATAGTCTATCATGTGCCCGTTTGACAAGAATTTGATCTCTCGTGTTCCCGAAGAAAAAATAGAGTATAGATGCTTCCAGCGTTTCAAAGGAGCCTAAGGCATCTTTATTTAAGTTCGCTCTCCGCACTCACAAAAATTTCCGAAAGAATCGCTGGTGCGCGGGAGGCGATCAAGTCTTAAGTAATAAATAACTTCCAGAAATCACGGTCCCGAATTTTGCCCACCACGAAAAATTCATTTGATTACGTAAAAGTCAACGAAACTCTGATCGAGCTCGATGATGCGATTCTTGCCTCGAGCATAATCGACAAGGACGGATCTCTCGTAGCTCATAGCATCAGAAAGGGCTACGAGTCAGAACTATCGTTGGACAAGAAAACGGAGGAGATGTGGGGAACCTGGGCCTCGATAGTGGTCGGTGTGGTTAGGCAATCAGACAAGGTTTTGTCTGAGACAGAATACATTGCGATTGGAAGCAAAGATTTCAAGAGCTTGATAATTCCACTCAAAAAGTGGCCAATAATTGTGAGGCTGACACTCAAAAAGAAGACTGAATCGACCTACATCACCGAGAAGGTTATTGAAAGTCTCAAGACTCAACTTGGGAAATAACATAGTAGGAAAATTTTGGCCGTTTTTATCGTTCATGGGTTTGGCCTGATCGTGGGAGAGTAAGAGCTTGAAAGGGGAACGAGAAGGCGAATTAAATTTGAAACAGAAGTTTTTTGATAGCATTCGAGAGGCTGCTAATCGACACTGGCTTTTGCAAAAATGACTCGATACTCAGATGAGGGAATTCCGTCCTAAATCTATCCTCCATATTTGCAAACCCCGTCAGAAAACAAATCTTCAGTTCATGGTCGATTTTCAATAATTCTTTACCCAAATTGAATCCGTCCATTTGAGGCATGCTGATGTCCAGAAGCGCAACATTGTATTTCTTCAGAGAGAAATTAGCAAGCGCCTCCAACGGATTAGTGAACGTGTCAACGTGAAAATTTTGGCGCTGTAACCCCAGCTTTATTGGATTTAAAATGTCCATCTCATCATCAACTGCGAGAAGATGAACAGGAAGGGTTTGTGCCACAGTTCCCCACTTGTGAAATTTACAACAATTATGTTTTTGTGAAAAAAAGTCAAAGAAGAATGTTCACTTTATTTTGAAATGGCTCTTGGTCACGAGCATTCACACCAGATCAAAGACACGATAGCCGCGTTCCAGAAGTTCGCGGAAGGGATGTTCAAAGCGTGCACCGAGAAGGGCATAGCAGGGGCCTGATGACTCGCGTTACGAGTCATCACCTGTATGGGCGGAGAAGCGGCTCCTTGCGCTTTCGCGTAGTGCTCAGAGTTGCGACCAACCGCCATCGATCGGAAGTTCGGCACCGGTGGTGAAGGTCGCGTCGAATGCGAGGAAGAGAACGGCCTTCGCAATTTCCTCCGGCATCCCAAAGCGCTTCATCGGATTAGTACCGATCGTCCGCTCCCTAACATGGGCGGCCGTGCCTTTCTCAGGAAACGCTTTGTCGATGATCGGCGTGTCGGTGGGACCGGGCGCTACCGCATTGACGCGAATCTCCCGAGGCAGAAGCTCAGCGGCTAGCACGCGAGCAAATGAGCGCAGCGCGGCTTTGGCCGCTAGGTAGGCCGCGAGGCTGGGCATTCCCTTGACGTTTGCGGCGGCGGTCGTGAGGACGACAGCGCCACCCCGATTCATTATCGGCGCGAGCTTTTGTACCGCGAAAAACGCCCCTTTGGCGTTCAGATTGAACATCTCGTCGTACATCGCCTCGGTCGTGTTTTCGAGAGGGGCAAAGAGCGGAAATCCAGCGTTGACGAAGAGCAGGTCGAAGGTGTCGAACTCGGCCTTCACCCGAGAGGCGAGGGCGTCGATGTCCGTCAATGAGCGCGCGTCGCTCGAAACCACGAGGGCGTCCTTTCCGATATCTTTCCGCGCCGATTCCAGGCCGGCCTGCGACCGCCCCGTCACCAAAACACGCGCACCGCCATCGAGGAGCATCTTCGCCGTGGCCAGCCCTATGCCGCTGGTGCCGCCGATAATCACCACTTTTTTACCTTGGTACCGTTCCAAATGAGTTAGGGCGGCGGGATTTGAAATATGCGTCTTTGTTTCTTCTCTTCTTTGGGTTTGCATTTTTAATTCGCGAGCCTGCATTATGTAGTGAACACTATATAATAGTTCTACTTCGTCAACAGACCATCTACATATTTATATAGCGCACTCTACATAAGTAACTGATTGTGTCGAACCTTGGCCGTCCCCGGACTTTCAATCGAGAGAAAGCTCTGAACAAGGCAATGGAGATTTTCTGGGCAAAGGGTTACGAGGGAGCCACACTGTCTGATCTTCAGAAGGCTATGGGTGGCATAACTGCGCCAAGCTTTTACGCCGCGTTTGGCTCCAAGGAAAAGTTGTTCAGGGAAGCAGTCGACCTCTACACCAAGATTCAGGAAACTCCGATTCTGGAGGCTTTAACTCCCAATTCCACTGCTCGCGAGTCTGTGGAAGCTTTTCTGATGGTGATCGCGGAGGCCTTCACTCAATATGACAAGCCTCACGGGTGTCTTGTTATTCTGGGAGCAATCAATTGTATGCAAGACAACAAAAGCGTGGAAGATTATCTCCGTGTCCGACGCGCAGCGAGGCAACACCTCATTTTGCAGAGGCTGCAGCGCGGAGTTGAGGACGGAGACTTGCCCGCGGATATTGATCTGAAGCCTATCGCCACCTTTTACTCGACAGTGATAAACGGGTTGGCCATCCTAGCGCGAGATGGCGCGACGCGGAAAGATCTCAAGACGACCGTTGAATCAGCAATGGCAGCCTGGGATACGCTTGTGAAACGATAGAATCCAACAATTCAACACATTCCTCGCAATAATTCATTGTAACACTCTCCTCAATAACTTTGATACTATCTTGAAAACGCCCGCAAAATAGTTAGAGCAAACTCTCATAGTTTCCATACCATTCGAGTTGATCTCAGCCGTTTCAGGCGATGCCTCTAGATTTTCTGAAAGAAATCTCTCTTTTCTCCGATCACTTCAAAACCCGCATTTTGTAACAACTCGATTGCTCGGTTCATCAACGGATCCTCGAGAGTACTCATAACTAAATCAGTGTAATATTTACAGACTAAGTTTGAGAGAGTCCAACGCTTTTTTGCCTCACGATAAAATTCGTTTCTGACAACACGATTTAGGACAGGATCAATTGAAAAATATCAACGTGCCTTTCTCTGTTTTATTCTTGTAATTCATTTCATAGTTAGTAATGTTGTAGGAAGCTAATTGGTTTGCCCAAGTTTCCAAGTTTCCTTTAGCCCAAATTGTTAGTTCCTCTATCCTTTTTTCTTTCGTGCTCATTTACTAAACCTCGGAAAAAGTAATCTCAATAACTTCTTGAAAAACTAGGACTTGATCGAGTAATTGCGAATGTGGTAATTGTCCCGCATCGGAGTGGTTCCAAAAAATGTCGAAGGTAAATGGTATTTGAAATCAATAATGCCTATAATTGTAAACCAACAGCAAAATATTGCGAGAATAAAGCAAGACGGAATGAGATCTAAGCTTAGACAAACAGGGCGATTGGATGCGAGAGGAAAAATACTTTGGGACTTAACATGAAGGCGCGGCTCGTCGTAGTCGCGGTTGCCTTGGTTGGGTTAGCTCTTATTCTAGTACTTGAAATTGGCTACTTTCGTGATCCACTTCAATTGGTTCTCATAGCGATGTCGATGATCTACGGGATATACCTTTTGTTTAGGGTCGGCAAGGAAAAACAGTCACCTCAATAACTTATAGCTTTTGAAGAAAGCCGCAAGGATGTTGGCTCAACCAATCTACGTCTATGAGGGCAGATTCAAAATCCTCTCTTTGGCGCTCGCATTATACTTTTTGGCAGCTTTCCAAGTCTACCTAGTCATTTATTCGGGCCTTACTCTGTTAGGCATTCCCGGCGTCCCTTACTCTGGACCTTTGTTTCCAATATCGTTCTGCGTTGTTATGGGCACAATCTTGTTTTACCGAGCGGTTGTAAGGTCGTTTCAAGTTGCGTTCTATGAGGACTTTCTAACCGCAACGAATTTACTTGGCAAGAGTCTACAAATTCCCTATTCCCAGCTGGAATATTCGCCGCCACTTTTGAACAAGAAGACAGGGCAATATTCTAAATTCATGATCCGACCCACTGGGACAAAATCAACTAGTCCGAGAAATTGGATCGTCGTCGGTAATCCCCGCCTAAAACAATTGAACAACAATTACCTGTTCGATTGGCTTGTGCGTAGGTCGGTGAATAAGCCTCAATAACTTTCTGCACTTCTTGAAAAAGGTAACCGCGCCTGCAACTAATTTAGAGCAATTAGTAGTTATTTCTCTCTTCTTCGATGTTTCACTCGGCAATTTAGGCGGGTCACCCTCTAAAATTGCAGAATGCTAGCGAAATTCCTCTTGAACTCACAGAGTTTGATATTCAATTTGAAACCTATCCGATTTAACCAATTATTCGAGACCGAAGAAATGCGGAACTGAGTATTGCCAAAGTCGTACAAAGGACTAGGAATGAACAAATCAACGCTCTGGTATCAAAAAAAGAGACTGCTTGCGAATGGTTCTCTTAGGATTTACAATAACACAAAGCATCATTTCTGTTGAGCAAGTAAAGGGATTGAGGATTCTTTTAGGGGATCCTCTTTTCCTTTTTTCAAGTCGAAGTGTCGACCAAAAATTAGTCCATTTCTCCAACCTTAATATTCAGCCAAGTGAAAAGGTCTAATCCGAGTTTTTTGTTTCGCGGGACATATGGAATCTCGATTTCTCGTTTTGGAGTCCCTTTCAGACTAATCTTGATTTTCCAAACGGTAGAGCCAATGTCCTGAAGATACACCGAATCTATGTCTTCGATCATAGAATAAGGAATCTCTTCCAGAGTCTTCAGAATAACGAATTTGTCGGCGTAAAAATCGAAGCCCTTTACCAAGAATGGTCTGATTTTGAAGGGTATTTCTTCTTCTTTTTCCATGAACGATAACGTAAGAATCGAGAGAAGGGATTCTTAGGCTTTCCCGATTCCGGCGACTAGAGGTATCGGGACTTTCTTAGCGTTCTCGATTACTTTCGGCTGTAGATTTGGTTTCGTTTTCTGCAAGCTGTCCGTTGAGCCAAAAAGCGAGATCTGAATTCAGAGCGAAATTCATGGGATTTTCTTTTATTTGGATCTGACGTTCCGGGTTTCCCTTCAAGGTCAATGTCATAGTCACCCAGTAACCAGGCCCAGATGGAGCTCCCAATCCACTGTTAGCTATGGTCCCAGAACGGATCTGAAAGTCGCAATCCTTCAGACTTGAATAAGGGATCACTTCTTGTTGCCTGTTGAATCTGGAAATGACAAATTTGTCGGAGAAGAACTTGTACGACGTTAACAAATTTTCCGAGCGAACTACAAAGAGGATTTCACCGTGTTTGGGATCATAATGATGTGTTAGTATCCCGGTACGCTTTCCACAATTGGTACAGTAATCAGTGAAGTCTTTCGCTAAAGGATGCCCGCAGTTTTGGCATCGTAATTGATTTTCTTTCTCAGGCAAATTATTCCAAACTCGATTATTTGCTCTTTTTCTTTACGAAAGTGTCAGATAGATCTTTCAACTGACCTTTCATTCCAGGTGTTAGCCTCTTGCTTCCGGGCTCTCCGTTTCACAAGGACAAGAAAACAAGTGGCAGACAATAATCAAAAACTAAGGTGACTCCATTGAGTAGTAAGTTAATGTACTTCCCGTAGAACTGCTGGAAGTAGATGTCGATACCAATGTTGAAACAACATATCGAATCGTTTCAGAGCCAGAGGTATAAGTCGAATTTTGAGTAACAAACGTAGAATTGACAGGTACGAATATCACGCCACAAGTATCCAACTTGGTAGACGTGTAGATGAAAATCGGATGCCAACCGCATAATTCGTCATTTGTAAGACCAATACCAAAGTAGTAGAATGAAGGTGACACCCGATAAACTGGAGTTTTGACCGTTCCGAAGAAAGTATCCTTCGGAAATGGCTGCCAAGTCATAATCGGGGCAAACAGGAAAATTGCTCCCAGCATAAAGATCACAATCATAAGTGACAGGATGAAAACCGAGGCCTTCAATGCAACCTGCCTTTTTTCCGAGTCACTGATATTTGAAATGGCATACTGATTTCCAGAAAACGAAAGTATATTCCTAGCTTAACCGAAATAGTCCGGAGAGCCCAGCTTCCTGACTTGATACCAGAACGTTCATTCATAGAAGTGAAATTGCTGGTAATTCACTGAATGTTCGCAGGAAGGCATCTTCTTGCTAGTATTGGGAAAGTTTCGAGGACAGCTGCAAACTAGATCGGGCTTCGAAAATCTCTCACTCTCTCGTATTCAATAAGCAAAGCAGGCATTTTAGCTCCAGAAATCAATTTGGCATTATTCGCATGCTCCTGTAGAATGCCCCGAATATTTTGGAGCTAAGTTACGGAACTCTCTTTCTCTCCTTCCCATTTGAACGCTCCATCATCATTTTTCTTTCTGATCTTTCCCGGTTCCATGTGTCCTGCGATAACCAATGCGTTCTTTGAGGAAGCCGCTTCGCGAAGCATTCTTTTGCTCACTTCATTTTGCTTCGGATCTGCCCAAGTGACGTTAAAGTTCGGCTCTTCCACTTCCACCCAGTGATGAAAGAGATCTCCTATGAAGTAGTATGTCTGGCCTGATGATTGCACTTCCAAGATCTGGTGCCCCGGAGATTCGCCGGGTGCAGGTACAATTTGGGCAGAGGAATTGAGAATTTTCGAGCCTCCGACCAATTCTAGCATCTTCTGTTCATGTAAAACTCCTAGCGAATTGCGGGCGCCAGAGTTTTCTTCCTGTAGTTCTTCTTTCACCGCTTGACTCTCCCAATCCGCAACACCAATGTAGTACTTTGCATTGGGAAAGGTTGGTTTGTACTTTCCGGAACGATCTTGACGAGTCACCGCAGCATAGTGATCGTAGTGAGCGTGAGTAATCACCACATCAGTAACATCTTCCGGCTTTACAGAAATGCCCTCAAGTTGTGTAACGAGATCCGGGGGCACTTTGTAATCTGAAGATGGATACGTTTGGGGTGGAAACGTTACGGCAAAGTCGTTTGGATCTACAACAATAACTGAACCGGCAGTCCTGACGAGGGCGCTGTTACTCGGGGACAAAATCTCGTTTTCGAACAAATCTCTGTACTTGGGCCATCCTTTTTCTGGCACGTTCAACTGTTGGGAAAGACTCGACTTGAAATCGCCCACCTTGATCACATGTACGCTCGTTTCTCCTGCTCTATAGGATCGCGTGTAGATAACCACTCGAGATATGCCGATAGACTTCCTATCCTTTTTACTATTGCTCTGTTTCTAGAAGTCTCGGAGGAGAAGGAAACGAGTTGGGCTTTTTTCTCATAATTACTCTTGTGTGACCATACGCTGTGTAACCATGTGTGACCATACGTGTGTAACCATGTATGTCACCATGTCTAACCATGTCTTTGTCTCTATGCATGTATGTATGCGAGAATGAACGCACACAAGCGCTCAGCGAAAACAAGATAATGACTAACGCGTGTTCTTAGCTTCAGGCTTCAAAGCCAAATTCGAAATAATAGCTAACAGTGCAAAACCGTCGGCTACCGAAGTAACCGCCAATATCCCTACCCAATAGGGAGGGTGAAATAGCAATGCAAAGATTACAAAGGATACAAAGAAAGCAGTTGACATAAACAGAGATGAAGCAGTCCATCCTTTTTTTCTAAAATCAAATGAAAGGGTAATTACTTCAATCCCGTTTATCCCTACGTTTCTTCTCTGCCTTCTCCATAGGGCATAGAACCTCGGATGTTCGGTTGCAAATTGAGAAGGAACTGTTTGCTTAGTTGGAACTGAAATAGAGGTCTTTAGAATTGAGCTGAAGAAAAGTGCCAACACGAGAACCGGCCACAAGAAAAGCGTGAATATTGACAACATAGCGATACTTCCTTGAATTGCAGTCGAAAAACCTAGTAGTGCCCTAATTAGAAATTCGACTATGGCGAGAACATATGTGGCGATTGTCACGCCGACCACTCCCAATCTGCCTCCATTGTTCATCGTTATTCCAAAGAAACGAGGTAAGAAAAATCCAATTAGCAATCCTAGGACTAGTCCTGTTCCAGCGACAATTTGAACTGCAAGTGTAAAGCCCACCGGTTGTAACATGGATGAGGCAATAATTGTAAAATTGCCTACGACAAGCGCTACCCAGCCCATTACTCTGAAAACGGACGAGTCGCGAATGGCACCGAGAGCAAAACCTACAGACAAAGGAAAGATGACACTCACAGTGAGGAAGCTTATTGCATCGATTGACTGGAGCAAGCCCCCACTCGAAAATCCAGTCCCTCTAAGCTCTTCTATCAGCAAAGCGAAACAGATGGCCAGAAATAGTGCATCGCTAGCCGTTTCCTTCGCTGTCATTGCAATAGGTTAAGTGATGGTGCTTTTTCTAGCTTTTTGTTGTTTTTATAAAAGTTACCGGATTCATAAATCATTTCCAAGAAATGTTTTTCTTTTTCTTATTGTTTCGCCTAGCCCGCCACTTGAACATTTGTCTGATCCTACCCTTAAGGTCGCGAAAGATTGTAAATTTCCGGCCTCGGATTTTAATTGTTTGCCGCTTTAGAGCTCTCTTGATTTTTTTAGGTCGAATCTTGGGAATAGGAATTGACGGGCGACCGGTTCGAAACTCTATTCCTAGCACGCTATACGCTTCTGTTCCGCGGACAGATAATCTATCCGAACATGGTTTAGCCCTTATCAAAACAGCTTTCGCTTGGGGATAGTAAGCCCATCCGTTTCTTATGTTTTGGACATACATAGCGCAACGCAAGAGCTCATCCTCTATCGTACCGGTAGGATGATCTGCATCTATTTTCTTGTTTATCTCGTTCTCGGTCAATCCTTCAACTGATAACTTCTGTCTCAGCATCTGCCTCTATGAATCCAGAAACTCATCGCACTCCATGACATTTGATCATGCGTGACCAACCTCCTATATTGCTAGCGGGAGTTTAAACTCTTGGAGTTTGAATGAGCCCTAAGAGTTCAGCTTTTAGGAGAAACTGCCGTCCTAGACCTTTGGTTATCTCCATCTATAGTTAGCCCGGTCGTCGCCCCCCAATCAAACAACGTGTTCTGCTTCTGGTCCTATGTTGGTTCGTGAATTGTTTTAAGTCATAACAAGAATGGAGTTAGGCAGAGTGACAGCTAATTCATCCGCTCAACCGTTGGTACTCCAGATTAACGTTTCAGGGAACGGAGGTCTTCCCAAAACTCCGGTTACGAGCGTCTTTGTAAGCAAGAAAGGACTTGCAGGGGACTATAACAAGTACAGGACGACGAAACTCAGCGGCGATCCGACATCAGCAGTGCTGATTATTCCGCTAGAGACAATTGAAGAGTTTGCGCAAAAGGGCTTCGAGGTGACCGCAGGATCCATGGGCGAGAATTTCACTCTCGATGGCGTTCGATACGATGAACTTTCCTTCGGCAGGAGATTGCTTCTTGGAAAAGAGGATGTAGGGCCTATCGTTAAGATCGAGCGCGTATGCGAACCGTGCAATGAGCTTCTTGTTTATGGCGGCTCTTTTCCCAAGGTTGCTTCTGGAAAGAGAGGAATGTATGCCTCGGTTGAAAGAGAGGGCTATGTTTCAAAAGGAGATCCAGTGAGATTCCTCTGAAGTTGAATCGTTAGCACGCAGGGAAAGCTCGGAGAATCGGTGCGAGTGAAACGTTTCTCGCCATCTTAGCCAATCGATTAAAATCCCGCGATCTGTCTTTCGGAGATCACATCAATCTGTCTTCGCAGATCGACCAAGTCCTGATCAAGTTCAACTATCCTGTTCGCGAAGAATGATCTCTTTTTCTCCTCCAACTGATCCAGACTTTTGACATAATACGCCCGCTCGGTCTTTCGTTCGACTATCCAGCCAATGAGTCGGAGAGCGTTTCTTACCGGGTCGGCAGTTGGCTCCTCAAGTTCTTCCTCAAGCAAGATTTTGATCCCCCGTACGGTACAAGTATCCCGAGGCGTTAAGTGTTATTTTTGCGTTAAGACGGCCTTTCGAAGAATTTTTCCGAGCACTCTTAGCTGGTTGAAAGAGGGCGATGTCCGACGGCGTGAAACGCGCGCAGCTCCCTTCTCCTAATTTTCCCTTTATCCCCCTGGACGAAGTTCAATTAGTCAGCGGTACCCCGAAAAGAATAATCACCGCGTAGCAATCGAGCGGAAACAAGAAGCCCAAGACAAAGTCGAGATATTTATCCTCCAATACAAAGTACTTCAGCTCGAAGATCTCACCCATCGTTATCACCAAACTAGCAAGTAGGACAGATCCGTAAAGTATGTCTGCGATGTCGATTGGCAAAAAGAAAATGAATTTGATAAGTACCACCAAGATGCCGAGAATGGAACCTCTCAGAAACTGCCTGCGATTCTCAACTACTCTTTTTCTCGACAAAAGACTCAAAGTCCTCTTTCTTCGATTTATCAGCTTCCGAAGATTTTTTCATTAAGCCAAAAGTACAGTGTAGATGGAGTGTTAATCTCTAACCAAAGCGTAAAGATAACTGTCTTCCCACTCTCCGTTTCGAAATAGCGTTTTGTGTCGTACTCCTTCTCTTACGAAACCAGCTTTTTCGAGTAGCCTTTGGGAAGGCAGATTTACAGACGAGGTCCCAGCTTCAATTCTAAAAACTCGATTATTATTCTTGAAAAGAAAATCCGTGAATTGTCGGACTGAATCGGATCCGTAACCTTTGCCACGCTCTTCCGGTCTGATATAATATCCAATTTCAAACAAATCAAAGTTTTCGGGTTTGATTGAAAGCAAGAGACCTACAGGAGTTGTATCGTTCTGGACGATGTAGAATTTTAGGCTAGAATTCCAGTCGGTTATCGTATCGCGAATCTTTGAAATGAAAGAACCTTTGGAAATTTTCCAGGCAAACGGGGAAAAGTCGCCGGGGAAAGCGGAATCAGATTCTAACCAACGGCTAATTTCGTCGATATCTTGTCGATTCAAAGCTCTTATGCTGACTACCATACTTTCATCACTACGACTCTTGAATTGAATAGAAATCGAAATTGAATTTGGTTGGCTCGTTCATTATCTGAACAAGTTTGTTTTGGCAAGGTCCACAATTTCATCACCCTTTCCATTGAGCACTGCTCTGACCATGTAGAGAGTGAATCCTCTTACTTGGTCGAAACTGATAGAGGGAGGAATCAAGAGCTCCTGCCGGTTTACGGCAACGTCTACAAGAGCTGGTCCGTCATGCTGAAATGCCAGCGTTAAGGCAGGTTTCAATTCTTCCGGTTTTTCCACTCGAATACCAAGAATTCCGATTGCATCCGCGACATCTGCAAAATTCGGATTTACGAGTTCCGTTCCGTATTCGAGAAATCCTACAGCCTTCATTTCAAGCTCGACAAAATCTAGGGCCGAGTTGCTGAAAACTACGATCTTGACCGGGAGATTGTGCTGGCGGAGGGATAACGCATCACCCATGAGCATAGTCAAACCTCCGTCGCCCGATAGGGAGATTACCTGTCGTTTTGGAAACGCTTCCTGAGCTCCAATCGCCTGAGGGAGCGCGTTCGCCATCGAACCGTGGGAGAAAGAGCCGATGAATCTTCTCTTGCCATTCATCCTGAGATACCGAGCAGCCCAGAGGGTCGGAGTCCCAACATCGCAGGTGATGATCGCATCCTCGGCCGCAAGCTCATCGACAACCTTTGCTACGTACTGCGGATGAATCGGAGTTTTCCCGGGATTTCCGACGGCAAGAGAATCGAGATCAGCTCGGGTCTTTTCGTAGTGGTCGAGTGATGCCTTCAAATGACCTCTCGAATCGGCCTTCTGCTCAAGGTGGGGCATTAGAGCAGAGAGCGTCTGCTTGACGTCCCCAACCAACCCCAGATCGACCTTCGTCCTTCTGCCAATCTGCCCGCCCCGAATGTCGACCTGGATAATCTTCGCGCTGCCCGGATAGAATTGCTGGTAGGGAAAGTCAGTTCCGAGCATCAAAAGGGCCTCGGTATTCATCATGGCGTAATATCCCGAGGAAAATCCCAGTAATCCCGTCATCCCAACGTCATAGGGATTGTCGTACTCGATGAACTCCTTGCCTCTCATCGCGTGAACGATCGGTGATTGAAGCAACGCGGCTGCTTGCATGAGTTCTGAATGGGCCCCCTCGCAACCTGCTCCTCCGAGAATCGTGACCTTTGAGGCGGCGTTCAGAATCTCCGCTGCCTTTTTGATTTCTCCTTCGGACGGGCAAACTGTCGGCAAAGGGCGATCAAACGGGATGAATGGTCGTGAAGAGGTTGACTCCATCAATGCGAGATCACCGGGAATAACAATTACTGATACTCCGCGTTCAGAAATTGAGGTCCTCATCGCAATTTCAAGTACCCGTGGCATTTGGTCGGGATGCGATATCAACTCACAGTAAATGGAGCATTCTTTGAACACGAGTTCCGGATGGGTTTCTTGAAAGTAAGAGCTTCCAATCTCGCGAATGGGGACTTGTGCTGCAATTGCAAGTACGGGAACCCGGCTTCGGTTGCAATCATAGAGACCGTTGATCAGGTGGGTGTTGCCGGGACCGCAGCTTCCAGCGCAAACTGTTAGGTTGCCAGTAAGGTGAGACTCTGCACCGGCCGCAAACGCTGCAACTTCTTCGTGGCGAACGCCAACCCATTCGATTGCGCCGTTTGTTTTGCGTATCGAGTTTGCTATTCCGTTCAGAGAATCCCCAACAATTCCATAGACCCTCTTGATTCCAATCGCTACCAGGGAGTCAACGAGTAACTCGGCAACGGTCTTTCTTGCCATGGTTCCGATTGCCGGTCTGCCATAATTTACTCTTTATCCGACTTTCTTACGGCACTATTTCTTGAGCGTACTGAACTTACTCCTGGAGGAGCAGGTCAGCAGGCATTCTATCAAGTACAAATTTAGCAATCATTATCTTTTAACTTCAGCAAAGCCCCCTTTGTCCTTGGACTCTATTCATGCAGTTGACATCCTGCAAATATTGGATGACATTGCTCTAGAAATTTCACGCAACAAAGACTATCTGACAGATCTCGATTCGATCGCAGGCGATGGAGACCACGGGGTAAATCTTGAAAGGGGATTCACCAAGGTTCGAACCCAGCTCAGCCAATTTGGAGACACCTCAGACATTGGCTCGATCCTGACCGCCGTTGGGACAACGATACTCTCCACCGTCGGGGGCGCTACTGGTTCGCTATATGGAGCTTCTTTCATTAAAGTCGGCAACTTCTGCCGCGGCAAAACCGAAATTAGAGCAGCCGATCTTCCAGAAATATTCAACACCAGCACTAGTTCAATGATCGAGCTGGGCGGGGCCAAAGCGGGAGACAAGACCATGCTTGACGTAATGATCCCAGCATCTGAAGCAGTGACTAGAGCTTCCAGAGAAAGCTCAGATATCGTCTACGTCCTAAGTGAATGCGCGAAAGCAGCGAGAACGGGTCTGGAAAACACGAAATCAATGGTCGCAAAAAAAGGGAGGGCGATGTACCTCGGGGATCGAACTCTTGGACACTACGACGTGGGTGCCGCCTCGCTCTGCCTCATGATAGAATCGTGTTCCAGGACCATCGAGAGAAAACTGGAAAATTCTCGCTAGATCAAAACGGGAAATGCTGGCGTCGTCTGCGGGGCAAGAAGCATCTCCTTCATCTCGTCGTCTACCTTCAAGAGCGAAAGCGAAAATCCAGCCATCTCAAGCGAGGTCACAAAGTTTCCAGCAACCGCCCGGAACTTTTGAACTCCATCCTGCTCCAAAAGCTCGGACACCTTCCTTACTACGATCAAAAGTTCCATGAGCGGAGTACCTCCCATCCCATTAACCAAAGCAAAGACTTCCTCTCCTCTCTTGAGTCCTAGATCATCACTGACTTTTCGGTAAAGCAGCTCTGCGACCCTGTCCGCACTTTGGAGCTCAGCCCGCTCGACTCCCCGCTCACCGTGAATTCCAATTCCTATTTCCATCTCGTCCTCTCCGAGGCTGAAGATGGGCTTCCCAACCGTCGGGTTTGTACAGGACGAAAGCGCGACGCCAAGCGAGCCCACATTTGCTATCACGCGCTCTGCCAGCTTCTTTACCTCGTCCAGGCTAGCACCTGACTCGGCTTTCGCTCCTGCAATCTTGTGCACTAGAACCGTGCCCGCAACACCCCTTCTACTTTCACGCGACTTGATAGCGACATCGTCGTTCACTATCACGTGCGACACCTCGACTCCACTGGCTAGCTGTTCTGCAAGCTTAAAGTTCATCACGTCGCCCGAGTAGTTTTTGATCACAAGCAAAACTCCCTTGCCGCCATCAACTGAATTAATAGCAGCCAAAATCTGATCCGGCGTGGGCGAAGTAAATACTGCTCCAGCGACGGCCGCATCCAGCATTCCCCAGCCGACGTAACCACTGTGCAGCGGTTCGTGTCCACTCCCGCCGCCGCTGACGAGAGCAACCTTACCCTTTATTGGAGAGTCTGCTCTAACTACAACCATCGTTCCTGCGATGTTTCTCAGTAATTTTGGATAAAGCGAGACAAGTCCTTGAATTTCTTCAGCGACTACGTTTTGAGGATCATTTACAAATTTCTTCAATAAATTTCCAGCCCTATCTATTCTCTAGTTTAGATGGAAATCCTTGGAACACTCCCCAGAGAAAAAAGTGGACAGGAAAGGGTAAGAAGTTGAAACCCTTTCCGCTCTGGTTCGTCGCACTCACATTGCTTCTTTAACGCCACTCAGTGTGTCTTGGAATGTGCCCAGAGGATGTACTTCACGCTGCATCCACATGTTCATGGGCGCGTTGAAAAATACCTCACCCATCTCTTCGACTGACGGAACATCGAGAATGTAACAAAGACCTGCGATATCGAGGTAAGGCCCTCCGCCGATTATCTTACCTTCCTTTTGCAGTTTGATCTTGTATTCAAAATCGCTCTGCCACATTTTCATCATCTGAGCTCCTTCGGCTGAATCCATCGAGACTGGCGGTACGCCCGTGGGTTTCTCAATTACTAAGAACTTGGACATGATAAAATGTCAGCAACTTTGATATTACTAATTAGGATTTCGTAAGAGTCCCGCAAGAGAAGTCTAGTTTTTCCGTTCCTCACTCTGCATGTTTGTGGCTCGGAGGCTTTTCAAATTCGGTAAGTGGTGTTACTGAAAACGAGATTTGGCTCAGCATCAAGCAAAAAGCCGAGGCAGCGAATGGAGCGAAGGCAAGAAGCAAATCCGAAAGAGGATCGCCGGTCGAGGGAATGATGTTAGACTCTCTGAGTGACCCCAAAAACAGAAGGACGCAAAACAACGCCGTCAAGATCGAGCCACGCCTCATGCTGGAATTTGCTATCTTCGTCGCACCAATGGAAAAAATCGCCGTTCCGATTGCAAGAGCGAGGAAGGCCGGGAGCCAGAAGATCCGTTGCTCCGCGACGTGAGCTATGATTCCGGAATACGTAATTGTGTACGTGCCGGGATTGAACAAATACACCAACGAAACAACAACGGCTAAAAGATATGTGATCCACAATGCGATACTTGCTCGAGTTTTTGTCTTTATGCCGGCACTTTCCCAGAAAGTTTGAAGCGAACGGGTTATTCCAAACAACACAAGAGCAGTGCCTGCATAGATGACTGAGTAGGTCGCCTGCTGGTAAAACAGTCCGCCCGAGAGCGAGTCCCACCAACCACCAGATCTAGATAACGCAGTAAGCAATACTGCCCAAGCAAAGTCTATGATTGCGCCGGAACTGACAAGAACTACTGCGATTCTCAGATTTCGAAGGGACTTTTCCTTCGTTGATCTATTACGGAGCACTCCGAGAAAAATTGCAGTGCCGAGCGTTAAGATCGTCACGATTGTAAACAGATAGTAAATTAGATCAAAGGTTGTGGTTGATACCATAACAGTTGGATCAGATAGGGTACCTACAAATCGTCTTATCCAGAAGTTACAAGGGGACAACTTCCGCAGAACATAAATCGTTTTTCGTGGCGGGCCGCTTCAATTATGGCAGAACATCCCCCTGAAGAATCAGCCAAAACACTCCCTGTCCTCGAGGAAGTATACGAATCGCTGAGAACAGATGCTCAAAGTTTGCTTCGCGAGCTGCTGCGCGGAATCTCGATGTGGGGGGTTACATCTTTGATGGCGTTCTTAGTTTGCGTTGTCTCTCTAATCCTCGCGGCGGTGGTCATTGTGTTTGGACGCCCATATGGTTCCCCTCCAAACGATGTCGGGCGAAATACTGTCCTCGTAGCCCTGTACACAAGTATTGCACTCGCCGCGATATCGGCGGGAGTAGGATCTCTCCTGCTTCAAAAGTATCTTACCTTGAAGAAGAAATATGCCCGACTTTATCGCATCGCTCGAGAGCTTCACTGAGCCCCTGCCTTGAAAAACCCTGCACTGCCGGGAGTTTCAAACCGGATCCTTCAGTACCTTAACAAAATAGACGAGGGGGGCGGGAGGGCAAAAAGAATGGACTATTTGAGAATCGCTGGGAACGAGGAAATATTGAACGATTGGGTAGATTATCTCCTTCGATGCAACTTGATAGTTGTCGAGGTTCAAGATGGGAAAACGACCTACGTCAAGACCGAGCTGGGAAACAGATTACACTCCGTTCTCAAAGATCACGACTTTCTCGGACCTCTTTTGAGCGATCTTGGTAGAGAAAGAAGAAAACCGAAGTACGGGTAGGATTCTTCTAGCTACATCAATCCAACCTGTTTCATGAGACCAACTAGGTCGTAAAACAGTCTTTCTTCAGTTATCTCTCCTTCGTCGTTCCATGTCGCAACCGTACAAAACTCGACATGGAAACTCTTCCCCGTCGGAGGGTGCATCGTTCCATCCGCCATTTCCATCGGCTCCTTCATCGTGCCGGAAAAATCGGCGACTGAGCACGTGTGATTGTCTTGGTAAAAGAAGATCTTGTATGGCCGGTTTATCAGGTGATTATCTGGAAATATTTTGAAGAATTCAATCGCTTCTAGATCGTGATTGTGCCGTCCTCTTGTGGGATCGGGCTGACCCGGCCAGTAGACGACAACGTCCTCGGTATGTCGTTTTCTAAAAGTTTCCCACAGGTTGCTTCCCGGTCCGGCATTCCATGCGTCGTCCAAAGTCTGCATTAATTCAGGCAGGTTCTGAAGAGATTGCGACATTTCGTCTCACTTACCGCTGAGAAAATAACGTAAGTTAATCAGGCTAACGAAATCGGTCCGGTAAGGATACTGAATTATCCTATAGAACAAAAGTAGGTTAGCGATCTCTCAAAACTAGATGTCTTCCCTTTTCAGTATTGAATCGCCGGCAAGGTTTAGGACGGTGTTGATGATTATGACCGTATACGCGATTGCAGCTATTGAAATTATGACACTCGCCTGAATTATCAGGTCGCCCCCAACGAAGCTCGATGCCAACACAAGGAGCATGATCGGCGCGACGAAGAGGAGATTTATGAACGTCTGGTAGATCGTCCTCTTCAGATTTATCAGATCTTGCCCCTGCGAAGTAAGCAGATCGTCGTTGGAACTCTGCGCGTACTTTGATGCAAAGTACATGCTTCCGCCCATCGTAATTGCGGCGATTTCAGCTGCCCCTGCGAGCGCAAGTGTGATTCGCAAGAGAATTTCCGCGTGGCCAAGGTTTTGCAAGACGAGAACCGTGCCGACCGCGAGGATCGCAGGTGCGAGGTAAAGAAGCAGTGGAGTCACCCTGGCTAGAAAAACCTGCTTTACGTACCGGCGCAGACTGATGGAGGAGGTCTTCAATATCCAAAGGCGCTCCTTCTCCATCCAGCTCCACGCGTTCCCCGAGCCGAACGATCCGATGATGAAGAGGATCAATAGAAATGATGTCGGTGATGAGGTGAACGTTCCGGCAAGGGAGTAGATGACCAGGAACAGCGAAAGTATCATTGCGCTGAAGAATAGTCCTCTCCCTTCTTTTGCACGGCGCATGACGATTTTTTCTTTCGCGCCGATTGTTGCCCAGACCGACTTGCTTTCGACCAGTTTAGTGCTGCTGGAGATTTTTTCCTCCGTGCTGACTGATGGGTTCGAGATCTGCAGGGTGTCATAAAACTGCCGTCTAGAGAGTTGAATTCCCGCTAACAGCACAACCGCAAACCATGCGATCAACACTACGAAATCCAAAACGTAATTCCGAAAACTGATGGCAAGCCCGCTGACAAGGCCGACGGAGATCTGCGCAACGACGCTACTTGGAAGGAGATTTACTAGTGAGCTCAGAAACTGGGAGTATGATGATGGAATGGCATTCGGTATCAAAAATGTCAGCGGAATGAAGCTGATCGCTAGTATGATGCTCGCGAAGACGTATTTTAGAATCGAGATCTTTCTGTTCTTGGCAGCTTCGGCCCGAAACGCAAGGGTGATGTCTGCGCTGAGTACCAGACCGATCGCGAAAAACACCAAAGTAATCAGTCCCGCAATCACCGCGGTTTCCACGGGAGTCTTGTAAAAGAGTGCCGATCTAAGGTAAAGCAAAAAGATCGGCGGGAATGCAAGAAAAATCGTCATTGAGCTTTGGAGCAGTTTCGCGGCAAATACCTCGAAGGTCTTTACAGGTGAGGTGAAAACGTAGTCGACATCTGAGGAAGTGATCGGAAGACCCAGGCCACTAAGCCCCACCTGAATCAAACCAATGAGGTAAAAGCTAAGTACAAGCGTCCACGATGCCTCCGAAAGCTGAACTCCGCCAGAGGATCCGAACTTGCTGGAAAACGACAGAAATGTATTTCCGGCGAAAAGTACAAACCCCGAAAATGCGAGCTCACCGAGGAGCATCCCGAGGACAGTGGCTTTTGAGAACCGACCCTTCATCCAGTACCGTGTCATTAGGCCAATGTTTTGCCACGATTGAATCAGGCTCAAGATCTATGCTCTACTCTAGGCAGCCGCGATGTCTTCTGTGAGTTTTAGAAAGACATCGTCCAGTTTTGCGTTTTCGTTAGAGTTTGCGAGTTTTCGCAGGGAATCCAGTTTGCCGATCGCAACAATCTTCCCGCGGTCGATGATTGCAATCTTGCTCGCATACTCCTGCGCAATGTCCAGGTTGTGCGTCGAGAGAAAAATCGTCGTGCCGCTTTGGGCGGTGCTTGCGATCCACTGGTTGACGAACCTCTGAGTTCTCGGATCCAGGCCGCTCAGTGGTTCGTCCAGAACAAGAAATCTAGGCTCGTGCAGTGTAGAGGCGATTATTGCCACCTTTTGCTTTGTTCCCTTCGACAGGCTCCCGACCAGAGCGTTTCGTTTTTCTTCAATATCAAAGGTCTTCAGCGAGCTAGAAATCTTTTCGCTCAACTCGTCATTTGGGACCGCCCTTATCTTTCCGACGAAAGTGAGAAACTCGACAACGGTAAGGTTTGTGTAGAGCGATGCGTTTTCCGGCACATAGCCTATGATTTTCTTTGCAGTCTCGGGATTTTGGAGGATGTCAATACCATCCAGTTTGACTGACCCGCTCGTGGGCCGAAGTATTCCCACGATGATCTTGAGCAAGGTGGATTTTCCTGCACCATTAGGACCGAGCAGCCCGACGATCTCACCCGACCCGATTTTGATCGAGACGTCGTTTAACGCGGTAAACTCGCCATATCTCTTTGTTAAATTTTCAATAACGAGATCAGCCAAAACTGTTCCCTTTTACCTCTAATAAGATAGAAAACCGTCGCGCTTTCATATAGGGATTGTTGGATGGTTACGAAGATTTCCGATTTCGCCGGATGAAGGGAAAAACCAAAAAGGCTCAGCACCTAAATTCTGCCATTCCCTTGTACCTCAAAGAAATAACCGGCGCTGAGGGAAATGAGCTTGCTGGAAAGAAGATTGCACTATGTGTTACTGCCAGTGTTTCGATTATAGAGACACCGAGAATCGTAAGGCTGCTCATGCGTCACGGCGCGGATGTGACAGTTGTGATGACGCCTGAGGCAAAAGAACTTGTTTCTCCGGAGATTTTCGAGTGGTCAACAGGAAACAGACCGGTAACGAAGATCAGTGGGAGAGTTGAGCATGTTGAACTCTCGGGGCTGGTTGATCTGGTGCTCGTTGCGCCGTGCACCGCAAACTCGCTTTCCAAGTTTGCCACCGGAATCGCTGACGATCCTGTTTCGGTCCTCGTTTGCACGTATCTGGGAACCGGCAAGCCGCTGGTGATCGCCCACGCCATGCACGAGCCCATGCTGAAAAATCCGATTATTCTCGAATCAATGGAGAAATTGAGAAAATTCGGTGCAGCTTTCGTTTCCGGACCTCTGGAAGAATCGAAATCAAAGATCGCGTCGCCGGAACAAATTTTAGGGCAGGTGATTGCATCACTCGAGAAATATCCCAAAGCTAAAAGTCTGGAACTCCAATCACTCGGATTTTTGATTACCGCAGGTCCGACAAGGGAATCGATAGATCACGTTCGCTTTATTTCTAATGCCAGCTCGGGAAAGATGGGCGTTGCGCTCGCAAATGCGTGTGTGGAAGGCGGGGCTGGAGACGTCTGCCTTGTCGCGGGTCCCGGGGTTGCAATCCCTGACCGTGTAAGCGACGTCAGAAGAGTTACGACAACTGAAGATATGATGAGGTCTGTATTGCAAGAACTTGATTCCGGCAAGTATGATATGTTCATCTCGGCAGCTGCCCCGGCTGACTATGCCGTAACAAACGCAAAGCGAGGCAAAATAAATACGTCTAAGAATGAGAGATTGTCGGTCGAGCTCCATGCAACACCGAAGATAGTCAAGGCAGCGAAGGAGGCGCATCCCGAGGTATGCGTAGTATCGTTCAAGGCTGAGTACGGCCGGGACGAACTTCTTCAGCTGGCGAGGGAGAGCATGCAAAAATCCGGTGCAGACCTTGTCGTGGCAAACGACGTGAGTCGAGGCGACATTGGTTTTGGGTCAGATGAAAATGAGGTAACTCTCGTCCCCAAGGAAGGGGAGCCAAAATTCTTGAAAAAAGCATCGAAGGATGAGATTGCGCGTGAAATCATAGAGTTTGTTGTCGAGAGAAGGCTCGTGACTTTTTAGGGCAATGCCTTCTCTGACTTTTGCCGTTCTGCAAACCGGATTGTATCCTAATGACGAAAAGCGAGCCATCCGCGAAGCTCTAGCCATGCTCAAAAGATCTGCAAAAGATCATTCTGTGAGACTGTTTTGCTTTCCGGAACACTGGTTAATGGACAAGATATTGGCTGGCGACGAAGACCCTCTCTATGGTACTTTTTCAGATCTTGCGAAATCTCTCGACGCGTACATCAATCTGGGAGGCATTTTTGAAAAGTTTGATGCGGCGACTTACTTTCTCAGTCCCACCATCTCGCCCTCCGGTAAAATAATTTCAAAGCAGAAAAAGGTCCACCTCTTCCGCCGGGAGAACGAGCTCGCGATCGGGGGAGATTCATTCTTGTCGTTCAAGATCGATGAAATTCCTACCGGCGTAATGGTCTGCCATGACGTAGTTTTTCCGGAAAGCGCGAGGACGCTGGTCCTGCAGGGGGCAGAACTTCTCCTGAACCCATCACTGATCCCATCGCTCGGTATCTCTCCTTGGAGAACCTATTTGATGGCTCGAGCGCTGGAAAACAGAGTGCCTATCATCGCTCCAAATCCATCTCTCGGTGTAAGAGTTCCCGGTAGAACTGAGCTTCTCGGACTATCGTACGAGAAAAAGCAGGGAATAATGGAGGTGAAGGAACTTGCAAAACCGTTGACAGGCAAGAGGGCGTACGTAGGAAAACTCGATTTTAACAAAGAACTAGATGCCTTGAGGCAAGAAAGGCTTTCCGAAAGAAAACCTGCTGCGTACTTTAATGGCTGACCAAGAAGGGCATTCAATGAGCATGATCCTGATATCATGCTGTATGAAGAAAGAATAGAAGTCCATCCCCGAAAATGCCGTAATATATATCTGTCCAGCTTGGTACTAACTCTGGCTCCGATTTCTCTTATTTAGCTCCGAGCTCGCTACATCAATGCGGGATTTTTTCATTTCTCCGGGACGACAGATTCGGAATGAATTCAATAGACAGGCAGGAACAGCAATCTACGGAATACTATCCTTTGAAGCTGAGCCTGGGAAGGTCGGGAGATCCAAAAAAGTACGCGTTCCTGATTTCTGGGAAAGACGACAAACGCGTTTCGGCCCAAGGTCAGGTGTTGAACATCTTTCTGCGACATGGAGTGAAGATCCTGGGACAGTGGGGTTATCTCGATGAGCAAAATAATGATTTTGTACTTTACCTCAGCTGTGACATGAAAAATTCCGACGTCACGCCGGATCAGCTTATACTTGACTTGCGACTTTTGAAATCAATCCGGAACGTCCGATCGGTCGGGATGAAAAATCGTCTGTTCCACGGCTGCTTCTTCCCTTTGACCCTTCTCGATAACCGCGTGATGGTTCTCGATTCAGAGTTTACTTTTTTGATCGAACATGAGCTCTCAAAGACGCCAGAGTCGAAGGCTGCGCTGGTGGAGGTGGGGCGAATTTATGCGTTTGATATCGTCAGGCAGGTTAGAGCGAAACTTCCCCGCGAAGTCTCTGAAGAGATGTTTAGAGATAACGTCCTAGAGTACTTCAAAGCTGCAGGAATAGGTCGCTTCAGTCTGCTCGATACAGAGGAAAAATCCGTTCAGGCTATTGTCCGAGATCCTCCGCTTTCTCAGCGGGGCGAAGCAACGGGGAACCACTTTCTCCACGGTATTGTGATTGGGTTGATTGAGTGCTTCCAACAGAGAGATACGATGGTTGTTGAAGATCTTTACGATCCGGGAGCGAATCGTCTTTTCATTTCCTTACTTGACAAGAAAAATACTCCGTCTCAACCTCCACAGACAGATGAGACTAAAATCAAGGCTCTTGAAGAAGTCGAGAGGGTAATCAGCGCTATCGAGGGGACTGAAAGCAAACAAGACGTCCCCATAATTGTTGCAAACTCTTCCCCATCCTTGAATAAGATTCTCAAGACTTACGAAAATGAAGGCTGGGTAGGAGGAAAAATCGGATATGTACCTGAGAGTAGTTCTTCTGCGATCGTAGTAAGATACAAAGATGGAATAATGGTGGAAGAAAAGAAAAAACACGATGGTGCTGAGATACAATCACCAAGCACAGAA
>Ga0335085_10000644_pt1 | contig 92523 bp, 85 predicted proteins | sample Lox_Sample_45_FD_206712 | JGI IMG/M metagenome (GOLD analysis project Ga0335085, IMG submission 206712) | Soil microbial communities from Loxahatchee National Wildlife Refuge, Florida, United States - Lox_Sample_4.5 | ecosystem: Environmental > Terrestrial > Soil > Wetlands | place: USA...
CTTCCATCAGGGCCCGGGGAAGAAACGACTGACCCCACTTAGAGAGGCCGAATATATGACTGCAACCGGATCATCGCTCATCGGACTCCAGAACCGGTCTTGCGCTCGGGAGCGGTCCATATATGTGTGTGGCGGTGCAGCGAAGCTGGTTGTCGTTCTAACAGGTGAAAGTCCTGGCGGTGGAGATGCCCAGATGCCACCGTAGATATATCCGACGGCGAGGAGGGCGACCGACTCGGCCGAAAGCTCGGAGGTAAAAGCCTTTGTTGGCTGGGCAGGAGATGCCCCGTCAGGTCCGCAGGGAGGCGAGCAACTCAGCAGGTCGTAGCGAATCAGTGAACCAGGAGACCCCGAAATCACAGGTCCACCATGAAACGGATTGAAGTGGGAGACTCGAGAGTGCCGAGTCCGAATACGCCACTGGACGAAGCGATTCCCGCTGGCGAAGAACTGGGTGCATGCAGTCAGCGGACTCTCCGGGGCCTTGGAGGGCGACATGTTGAGAAAGAACGACAGCGAAAGCTCGGAACCACTCGCCGACGGCCTAGGCCGACAAGCGTGTCGGTACAGCGAGGGCGCGGCATATAACCCGCGGTTGCGGGGAAATTGCAGCTTGTCGGTGAGTGGGACGGATGGGGCCGATTAAGCGTTGATGGACCGGGACACTATAACCCGGACCGGAGCGAGGGCCCCTGGGGTAGAGCGGTTAAGCCGCTCGCACGGCGGTGCCGCGAGCGCCGGGAACCTCGACGCAGTACGAGGAGCAATTCCTTCGGTGGCAGACGGCACGAAGGACGGATGCAAAGCGCGTGATGCGAAGCATCACCCGGGAAGGCGCCGCTCGACAAGCCGGCCTTGGAGCCGTACTGGGGAAAACCCGCCGTACAGAATCTTAGGGAGGACGATGGAGACGTCGGCATCATCGAAGCCCGGTCCGCGCCATCGTCCTACCCGACAATCACTGATTTTCCCAGAAATCAGCAACTCGCCACAGATACACCGATGACGTAGTTTTGCGGTCCTAACTTCAATTCGGTCTGGGTGGGCACGGGGAATCTGAGTTTTCCGCAGGCCTCGGCGCAGACCACTGCGCTTCTGATCTCGCCCCAGATGACCTTTTCGACCTGCAGCCAGGTGGGAGCAGGAGTGACAACAATTCCGTCGCGATATGTCACGAGCCACCGCAAAACAACGGCCGCAATGGCGTAGCTCTTGCCTCGGCGTGCACGCCTTCACCGCTACCCGGCTATGCCGGCCAAGGGCGCGAAGGATCTCGTGCTGCATCTTCCAGAGGTGCGCGGCGAGTACTACTCGGGCGAACAGTGTAGGATCACCGCGAAGCGAAACAGCGGTAGAGCTACGCGCGGCTGGGGCCCCGCGCCCATTACTTCTTGTGCTCTGCTTCCCCACTTTCCGCCTCTTCACACAACCGCCTGAAAGTCTCGACGCTGAGAGAGCCGCCGTCCTTCCTACCCGAGCGGGCGCCTTGTAGCCGTTGATCTCGGCCTTGTGCGCCAGCACCTTAACACCGACTTCGATGCTGCGTGGATCGCCCTTGCGAATGCCCGCTTGCAGCGACAGGAACATATCTTCGCAGCGCTCGCTGTCCAGCCGCCGAAACTCCGCGGCCTCGGCGTTGGGGACCCGGACGATCCCGCGCCGAAACGCCGCGTGGACTGCCTGCGCAGAAATCCGATACTCGTCGCTAAAAGGGATGTCCACGGGAAATGGCACCATCGCCTTCTACTGTCCACGGACGACGGCCACGATGTGCTCAGCGATCGCCTGGTAGCTCATCCCCAGCCGCTTGAGATGCACCGTCTCTGCCTCCGCGAAAACGGTGCGGTTGGTAAGTGGCTGCGACTTGTTGGCCGGGCGGATGGTTCCGTCAGAGTTGCGAGGTTTCTTGCTCATTTTACTCAATCAGCTTCGGCTTGAGTCCCATGTCGGCCATTCGCTCCAGTGCGACGGCGACGAAGGGTGGAGATTTCTCAATCGCAAAACAGCGGCGCTCCGTCTGCTCTGCTGCGACCAGTTGTGAGCCGCTACCCGCGAATGGCTCGTTACAAATGTCGCCGGGCTCGGTGTGCATCTCCATCGGCAACGAGAAGAGTCGGCAGGGCTTGCAGGTCGGGTGGGCATCGGTTTCGACCTCAGAGCTCGGGATCTCCCAGACCGTCGTGGGAAACCCGCCCGCCGTGTCACCGACCTGCTTCCGAAAGCTTCTTGGTTTCTCGCCCCGAATTCAGCCGAACAAACATGGCTCGTGCTGCCACAATAGGTCGAGTAAGTAAGGACAGGCCGGCTCTTCGCCCAAATGATCTGCTGATGGACGAAGACGCCGAATTCGTTCCAGATTGACTCGAGCACCATCTGGCGGCGCGAGGCGTGCCACCAGTAAAAGGCGGCGTTCCGAACGATCGCGTGCTCAACCGCGATGCCCGTGGCCCCGCGATACAGCTTGATGGCCGCCTCCTCGGTGTTGTCGACCTCTGCGCTGTTGGCTCCGAGGTACTGAACCGAGTTTCTATCTAAGGGGTCTTTTTTTCCCCAGCTCTGCGGATGTGCGCCGCCCGTGTAGCCTATGGCATAGGGCGGATCAGTCGCGAACAGAACCGCCCGCTTGTCATTCATCAGCCGCACCACATCCCCAGCCTTGGTGGAATCGCCACAAAGCAGCCGATGCCCGCCAATGATCCACAGCTGGCCAGCTACGGTGCCCCGCTTGCGCTGCAACTCGCCGGTTTTGTCGATTTGTGCCGGCGGTTCGATGTCCGGGTGCAGCGTCTTCCAGATTTGCTCCCCTTCGGTCCGGCGCAGCAGATCCTGCATCGCCGAATTGTTGGTCTGAACGTCTCGAGAAGTAACTTGATGCGCTCGTTGTCTGCCTCTGCGAGCGACGCGAGCGGGTCGAGAGTGAAGCAGCCGGGGTGAGCGTGGTTGGGGTCAGCCAGGATGTCCTTGTGAGATGCGACATCGCCGACCCAGCCAATTTACCGACGCTCACTAGTCCTCAGGTCCCAGCTCCGCCACCTCTGCTCTTTTCTGCTCCGGCGCCTGCGCTCCGATGCCACTCTCAGCGGTGGCGTTCTCTCCGTATGCACGCCGCGCCATCGGCTTCGCCGACCACTTCGTTTGTCACGTCTGTGCAGCACTCCGTTCGCGCATCTCGGATCTTGCGCGGGCTCTCCAGGTTTGGGTGAGAGAGCCGCGCCGAAAATGTTGCGCGGGAAACCAAGCGCAGCACGCCCTGCCCGAGGACGGGAAGCGGGCGAAAGGAGAAATGGCGATGCGAAGCAATTTCAAAAACAACTCAGCGTGGATCGCCGTCGTGTGTGTGATTGGCGCACTTCTGATCGGTGCGTGGATTGGTGCGCAGGTCAACGCAGCGGGAACCACGGAAGCGGATTGGATCGAAGCGTTTCAGTCAGACGATGCCGATTAAATCGGAGAAAAGGAAACAATTGGAGGTAAGTGTCATGTCAATCAACAAAGCAATCGTAGTGGGAAATCTGGGCCGTGATCCCGAGTTTCGCGCGCTGCCGTCTGGTCAGAGCGTGGCGAATTTCTCGGTAGCGACCAAGGTGCGATTCACGGATCGGAACGGTGACCAGCAGGAGCGCGTGGAATGGCACCGCGTGGTCGCCTTCGGGAAACTCGCGAACAACTGCGAACGTCTGCTGTCCAAGGGCCGTCAGGTTTACGTCGAGGGACGGCTCCGCACCCGCCAGTACGAGGCCAAGGACAGGAGTGGAACCCGCTACCGGACTGAGATCGTTGCGCTGCAAATGCGGCTACTCGGAAATCGCACGAACGGCACCGCCACACCAAACGACGAAGCGCCCGACGATCTCCCCTTCTAGTTCGCATCTGTTAGGAGAGAGCCGCACATGCGGCTCTCTCTAAACAGCCACAAACACTCGATTTCGGAGATGACGACGATGGACGTGTATTCAATTGTGACCGAAAGAATCATCAATCTGCTGGATCAAGGCGTGGTGCCGTGGCGCAGGCCGTGGACCGGAGGTGGATCGCCTCGAAATGTGGTCAGCCGCAAACCGTATCGCGGGATAAATCACTTTCTGCTTTCCGCCTCGAAGTTTGTACAGCCATATTGGTTGACGATGCGGCAGGCAAACGAACTCGGCGGACACGTTCGCAAGGGCGAGGAGAGCACGATCATCGTTTTCTGGAAGGTCGAAGATCGACGCGCCAAGACCCAGGACGCGAGCGAAACAGAGCCCAACGACCAAACCCGCAGAAGCTTTCTCCTCCGCTACTATAGCGTTTGGAACGTCGAGCAGTGCGAGCTATCGGAAGGCGCGCTTGAGAGACTGCCGAAGATCGATACTCACGAACATGAACCGATCGAATCGGTGGAGCGAATCATCGCCACGATGCCGAAAGCGCCTGCCATCGAGCATGCAGGCACGAAGGCTTTTTACAGCAGCGGAACGGATCGAATTACTATGCCGTCACGCAATCTGTTCGTTTCGGCGGAAGAGTATGGAGCAACGGTGCTCCACGAACTCACCCACTCGACTGGACACGAAAAGCGACTCGCTCGCGAGACCATCACTGACGCCACGGAGTTTGGCTCTGCCATCTATACCAAAGAAGAACTGATCGCAGAAATGGGGGGAGCTTACTTGTGCGCCGAGGCCGGAATTTCAAATGCAGTCATCGCGAATCAGGCAGCCTATATCGCCGGCTGGTCGAAAAAGCTCCGCGATGATCGCCGGCTAGTAATTCTGGCTGCAGCTCAGGCACAGCACGCAGCAGACTACATTCTCGGAAAGAACGCCAGAATGTAATTTTTTTCGCCGCCCGCATCATACGCGGGCGCCGATCTCATCCAGCCCCTGAAATGGGGATTCATCAACTGGATCTCGGACATACGTACAGCACAGCTTGGCACGTCGGGTGTCCACACGACAAATTAATGCACAACACGGGAAGTGAGTGGCGTCACGTCTCACGGTTGTCCATGTTGCCCTCTCAAATCATCCAGAAACACAAGACGATGGTTATTCTCGCATCTCGCTTAAACGAACAGTCATATCGAATTGCTTGAAATTTTGATTAACAGGATTACGATCTGCGGCACCATACAATGTCAGCCTTGTGGTCGGGTTGTGGAAGCAGGCAGCGGTTTCGCTTTGCCCGCGTGCCCTCTTCCCGACTGTCGCAGGAGACTCGCTGTGATCGATCAGTCGCACGCATTCACGTCGGAGCCAACATTGCATCTCGTCGGGCCAGCGATGAGACGTCGATATGATCAATTTCAACCGACCGGAGGTTGTTTATGCGGAACAGCATGGGAGGCGATGGTTCGTCCCGTGCGCCGCGACGGTCGGGCGTGGTGGAACTCAATGCGGTTCCAAAGCGGAGGAAGGCGGCGGCTGACCCGAGCAAGACTTGGGTGCTCGATGTACGCACGGCGCAGGTCCTTTCCAACACCCCGCTGGGCGAGCTGGTTGCAGCGATCTGCCGGCTGGTCGCGAACGACGACCGTGTCAACCAGGGCGTTCTTTCGAACGGTGATGGAGCCTCAAGCGGCGAGAACAGCGTTCAGCCCTGGAGCGTCGACGACATCATAACGGTTGAAGAGGCCGCGACTGCGCTGCATATGGAGCGCGGTAGGCTGATCCGACAGTCGCGGCGCTTTCCGTTCATCCGGCGAATATCGCGGAAGAATTGGATCTGCTCTCAGGCGATCATGAGACGATGGCTCGCTAGCCGCCCGAATTCGCTCCGAGGCGGCTGAAGCGCGGTCGTCAACGCCGGTGGCGTCGATTGGTCTGCTATAGATCGCCATACCGTACTATTGTGATCCACCGACGATCTAACGCCGCAGATTGCAGGAAATTCATGTTGCGACGCGTTGCTACACGCACGCGACACTCGGTAGCCTATTCTTAGGAACGCTCGTGGTTCGACGAGAATCGATGAAGAAGACACGGGGACTGGGATTCGTCTTTCAGCCCGCTTACAAGGACAAGCGCACCGGCGAGCAGAAGAAGACTGCAACCTGGTGGATCCAGTATTTCGTTCGTGGAGAGCGGCACCGGGAATCCTCTGGCTCCTCGAGTCGAGCCGAGGCAGTCAATCTGCTGAAGCAGCGCGTCGGCGAAGCGGCTCAGGGCCGCGTTGTAGCGCCGCGCGCGGAGAAGACTACCTTCGAACAGCTCGCCCAGATGCTCATCGATGACTACGAAGCAAATGAGCGGAAGAGCCGAAAGCGACTCCGTTTTTCACTGGCACATCTCCTCGAATTCTTCGGCAACACGCTCGCGATCGATGTCACGGCCGACCGGGTTACAAGTTACATAACGTACAGGCAGCGCGAAGGAGCAGCGGCGGCGACGATAAACCGCGAACTCGCTGCACTGAAGCGTGCGTTTAGCCTCGGGGAAAAGGCGGGAAAAGTCATTCAGCGGCCCTCAATCACAAAACTGCGTGAGAACAACCGGCGCAAAGGCTTCTTCGAACCTGATCAATATCGAGCGGTCGTGGAGCATCTGCCGGAAGAACTGAAGCCGGTGATTCAGACCGCATACATCACGGGATGGCGAATCACGTCGGAACTTCTCACCCGCCAGAAGCATCATGTTGATTTGAACGCTGGATGGATTCGGCTTGAGCCAGGCGAGACCAAGAACGGAGAGGGAAGAAACTTTCCGCTAACACCGGAACTGCGTGAAGTTCTGGAACGACAACTCCAGACGACAAAGGAGCTCGAGCAGAAGACTGGACAGATCATCCCGTGGCTCTTTCATCGGGTGGGCAAGCCCATCAGGGACTTCCGCTGGGTTTGGGCATCCGCATGCCGCAAGGCGGGAGTGCCAGGGCGAATCCCGCATGATTTTAGGCGCACCGCCGTTCGCAATCTCGAGCGTGCGGGTGTGCCGCGGTCAGTGGCGATGGCGATGGTCGGCCATCGCACCGAGGCTATCTATCGACGATATGCGATCGCCGACGAAGCTATGCTCAAGGAAGGAGCTGCTAGGCTTGCGGTCCTTCACGCCGCGGAACAAAAGCTACCGCGCAAAGTTGTTTCTATCGGGAAGGAGTGAGTGCAGGAGCGCCGGTCTCGTAAGTCACGAGATCTAATTTCGTATTTCTAATCGCTCTGCTCACAGGGTAGGTCAAGCGCTCTTCCTCTTGAGAACTCCCCCATACGTCTGATGCTGCAACGGCCGCGCTGACTTCGCGGTGGCGCGTGCGCAACGATCCCCTCTCGTCGTGCGAGGTGCTGCCCCCATAACTCGGTGCAAGTGAATCGCTATGTGTGATCGTTTTCGCCGGACATCGCTTCCGACTTTGGCTGAACTCAGCCAAAGTCGAACGAGACAGCCATGGATCGCGGGGTCGTGGCGACTCCACTTCCGGACCCGAAGTTTGGCTTCGCAAGGCGTCTATTTGTGCCGAGGCAGTAGCCTCGCTTTCTAGAATTTTCGACGCGAACAGCCAAAGTTTAGCCATAGTCGAACCTTCTGAAGCAACGCAGATCACTTGACAACCAAAGTAGCCGGCGCTAAAAGGCAAGCATCTGTCGGGAGAATTTTGGTGCCGAGGGCGGGACTTGAACCCGCATGTGGTTGCCCACGGTGGATTTTGAGTCCACTGCGTCTGCCGTTTCGCCACCTCGGCCCGGCCAATGAAGATTCACTTTTATAGCGGGTTGAAATCGCGGGCAACCGCGGGGAGGAAGCAACAGAAATCCGCCGATTGCGCAGATTTCACAGATTGGGTGGAACAGGCTTCCAGCCTGTGCCACCCAGGCATCAGAGGTGGCTATTGCTGGACCATCATCGCCGCGTGGAGCATGCGGGCGGAACCCATACTCCCCACCTTCTTGAAGCTCGATCCGTGAAAGCGCTCCGCGGTATTGAGCGCACCCTGCGAGCTCAGGCCGCCGGTCAGCAGAACGTCGCCGTTGCTCAAAGCAGTCGCGGTCTGGAACGCGCGCGATGACTTCATGCTCGGCTTGCAGAGCCCGGTCTTTTTGAAGATGCCCTTAACGCACGTGAAGGTCTTGCTGGAGGGATTGTAGATTTCCGCGGTGTTGAGGATCCCACCCGACTTCATCGCGAGACTGCCGCTCTCGCCGCTCGCGCCACCCGTCATGCTGAACGTTGCGGTCCCGTCAAATCCGCCCGCGATGAGGACGTTGCCGTTGGCCAGCAATGTGGCGGAGTGATTGGTGCGCGGCTGATTCATCGTGGCCGACACCGCCGTGAAGGTCTGCGATGACGGGTCATAGATTTCGGCGGTGTTGAGCGCCGTCAACGTTCCGCCTGAGCTGACCGCGCCGCCGACGATCAGCACGGTTCCATCGTTGAGAAGAGTCGCGGTGTGTCCCGCGCGCGCCGACACCATCGGGGCGGTGACGAGGCTGCTGGTTTCGTTGGGAGTATCGAAAATTTCGCCGGTGTTGAGCGTGTCACCGCTGTAGTCGCCGATTCCACCGGTTGCGAGGACGGTGTTGTCGGGCAGCAAGGTGAGTTGCTCAAACGCGCGGGCCGCCTGCGTCGAGGAAGTGGCGGTCACGGTCAGGTTGGACGGGTTCTCCGGATGGACGATGCTGGCAGTGTTGCAATTGAGCGCGCTGGAATTGCAGATGCCGCCCCAGACCAGCACGTGAGATTCGAGAAACGACGCGCTGCTCACGTTGCCCGGGTATGCGATGGATGCGGCAAGCGCGCGCCCATCGGCCATCGTGTCCGCCGCGGTCGCGAAGGTGCCGGTTGAGAGCGTGTAGGACTCGACCGTCGTGAGGGCCGTGATGTTGAAACTCAGGGTCCCGCCGCTGAACGATGCGCTGCCGGTGAACCCGCCCGCTACCATTCCGCTATCAGCACCGCGTTTCACGGAGGAGGCGAACCATTGCGCTTGCAATCCGCCTCGCGCGGAATTCATCGAGCCGGTCGGGAAGAACTTGCGGCGCTGGACGTTATAGAACTCCGCCGAGTTGAGTGCGTTACCGCCGGCATCGACACCGCCCGCTACGACGACATCGCCGACGGCGGAAAACTGCGGGGCCCTGGACTTCGCCAGGGCCGGCATCGAGCCGAGCAAGGCAAACACCATCGCGATGATGAAGGCGCTCAGCACGCGTCGGCGACAAGACATGGCTCCAGATGTTGACGGCAGGTCAGGCATGATTCGCTCCCCTGTGAATGGCGAAAATTCGCGCAGTTGTAGCAACCTTCCTGCCACGGAGATTTGGCGCGCCTAGCGAGAAGAGGATCGAATACGCCGTGTCTATGCGAAACGGCGGGTCAGTAAATTCTTCCACGGGAATTTGAAATAGATTCCATCGCGGAGATGGGAGGGGAATCGCAACAAAGGGCGCCGCCGTGACGGCGGCGCCACTGAAGAAAAAGAGAAAAGAAGAGAGCACAGGCTGGAAGCCTGCGCCACTTAGAGAAAAAAGGGATCAGCCGTGGAGACGCGAGGCGAGGTTCAGATATTCCTGCAGCGTCTGGTTGTAGCGATAGAACTTGTCTTCGCGGAGCTGGTCGCTCGATTCGAGCCACATGTCCTCGCCCATCAAGGCGAGCGAACTGAGGGTGTGGCGAAGCGAAGGCCGGCCCGATTCTGCGATCTCGCCGAGCATCCGGTTCCACACCGAGCGTTTGCCGCAAATCACGAAGTCGGGATCGAATGCCTTTATGTCGTCGATCAGCGCGGCGCTGGCAAGGCGATAGCCGTCAATCACCAGGCCGACCAGCGTCTCGCCACCGTTGCCGTCGGTGTCGGGGATGACGCGCACGACGAAACGGGTCTCGGCGAAACCGAGCCGCTGGAAAAGAGCGCCCTCGGCCTCCATCAGGCGACCGAGGGCGAGAAACCACGCCGGTTCAGGAAAGGACGGCATCGTTGGCGGGAGCCTCGACGAGCTTGGAGAAATCGGTCGGCAGCAGGCATCGGGGACGCCGGTCGAGTCCCGCGGAATCGCAACGCTGCAGGTACTCGTTGACAATGCGGCGCCAGAGCTGCCCCTGCATCTCCATTCCCTTGTCGAAATTCTTCACGCCGCCGCCCATCAGGATCGCCATCGGCTCGACCTGCTCGGGCACGCTGAAGGTTTCGAGCAGGATGCGCTCGGCATCGTCGAGCTCTTTGTGAACCTCTTCCGCGACCGCGGGATTCATCTTGAGCTGCGCGCGCAGATGCATCGTGCCGTAACCCACGTGGCGCGACTCGTCCTGCATGCAGCGGCGGAAGATTTCCTGATCGACGCGCGAAGGCGCGATGAACTCGCCTTGCCGGAACATCGTCAGAACGAAGCCTTCGCCGAGCAGATGCAGGCGGCCGGTCTGCGCGGAAAAGCTGGGCGCATCGAAGATGCGCTTGAGCGAGAGCTCGCTCAGCGGACTTGCCATCCCGAGCCCGCCGCCATTGGCGAGCGCGCGCTTGCGAAAGACGTCCATATGCCGTGCTTCATCCATCGCCTGAGTCGCCAGGAACATCTTCACTTCGAAGAAATCCTGGTTCATATGGCTCATCCAGCGCGTGGGCGCATCGGCCGCGATGAACTCGACTTCGGTGAGGAAGGTGCAGAGCTGGCACATCGCGCGCTCCAAGTCGTCGGGCAGCGGCTTCAGCTCCGTCCAGGGGATGTCGCGCGCGGAACTCCACTGGCGCGCGACCGCTTCTTCATAAAGTTCGGCGGCGTTGTCAGCCCAGACCTCGGCCTTCTCGTTCAGGTCGAAGCCGAGAGAGGGGAGGCCTTCGGGAATGACTGCGCCGCGCGGCGCCATCGAGCGATGGTCACTGCCGTGATCGGGCACGATTCCGTAGCTGCCGATCTCGATATCCTTGAGGCGCAGTCCCAAGTTGCCGGGCTTGGCGCGCACGCCCCATTCGCCCATGTTGTCCATCCATGCGAGGTCGGGCGTGCCGCTTTTGTAGAGCTTCTGGAGATAGACGGAGGGCTGTAGCTTGAACTTGGCTTCCGAGCCGATTCGTTCTTCATCCTTGATATGAACTGACCCCATAGCTGCCTCCCCAGGCAATTTGCCGATGTGTTATTGATAGAACTATCAAGATGATTTGCTAATTGTCAAACGCAAGATGGCTAATGTCCGGGATCGTTCAGTACACCCTTGCAGTTACGTCATTCCGAGAGCTTGTGAAGGAATTAGGCAAAGGCAGAGGTTTCCCGGGTTAGGAAAGAGTGGGGGTGAAGCAGAGTGGTGGGAGTCGTGCAGTGGAGGAGCCTCACAGCCAGTGCATGTTGATGGCGCGCAGGAGGTTGTAGGTGATAGCGGACCACAGGGTGACGGTTACGACTTTGGTCAAGCCGCGGACCAGCAAGCGGTCGAGTCCGCGCCAGGTCTTGAGGTCGGCGTTGACGGTTTCCGCAGTGGCGGCGCGTTGTTGGTAGATCTCTTTGCCTTCCTCACTACTCATCCGCCGCCGATAGTCGGCCAAGGCTGGCGAGTCGCCGGGTTGTGGGGTCAGCGGATTAATGTGGTAGGTGCGGTTGTTGCGTGGGGGTGAGAACACTTGGATCCCGCGCGCCGCAGAACGCTCCACGCTGTCGAAGTTCATATATCCGCCGTCAGCCAGATGTTGTTTGGGGAGTACTCTGGTGCGCCGCTCGATCTCTTGCTGCATCGGCTCCAATTGCTGGCTGTCGGCGCCCGAGTTGGTCGCGCGCACCCCGACGATGAGACGGCTTTCGGTATCGGTGGCCAACTGCAGGTTGTAGGCGGGCGCGAACCCGCCGTCGCCCAGCTTCATCACCCGCGCTTCCGGGTCGGTACTGGAGGTCCGCACCTCGCCCTTGCGCTGCGGGTGGTTCTTGGCCTGCCCCTTGGTGACCTGCAAGCGCTCTAGTTCTTCCAGCGCCTGCGTGAACCGGGTTTCACGTTCTCGGGCTGCGCGTTCTTGAGCTGCCTGTACCCGAGCGCTGGCCGCCGTGGGTCCGCCCTCATCCTCACGCGCCAGGCGCTCCAGGTGGGCGCGGGCTTCCTTGAGACAGCGCTCCAGGGTGGGCTTGCGATGGAACGAAGCTCCGCCTGCGCTGGCGCGCACCCGGGTCCCGTCCTGCGCCACCCGATACAGCTTGAGCAGCTTCTTGCGCATCAGCACCGCCAGGATCTCGCTCATCAGCTGGTCCAGCGCCGGACCCGACTGGCTGCGGAAATCGCTCAGCGTGTGGTAGTTCACGCTCACGCCCCCGCAGATCCAGCGATAGGCGGCGTGTGCTTCGCTCAGTCGTTCCAGCTCTCGCGCGCTGTTGACCCCCTCACTCAATCCATAAAGCCACAGCGCCAACAGGACCCGCGGATCAGTCGCATCCCGTCCCGCGCTCCCAACTCGCGCCTTAATCGGTTCGTAGAAGCGCGTCAGCTCCATCCCTTCCAGCACCCGCCAGATCGCTCGCGCCGGATGGCTTGCGTCGATCAAGCCGTCTAGGTTCTCCGGCCTCAGGACCATCTGCTGCCGATTCGGCTTCCGTACTCGCCTCTCTTCCATCTCCGCCTCCACCACCGCTCTCCTCATCTTCCTCCCCCCACCCTTCAAAATCGATCCTGCCTCGCAAAAAATTCACACTCTCCGAGCGAAGTCGAGGAATGACGGGAGCGGGCGAGAGGTGGATGTGCGCGAAATGGATCGGAGACCACGAACCGCCTTGTCTTTAAAGGAAGAAGGTCAGATTCTTCGCCAACAGTACCGCCTGGTCGATGATGATCTTGCGGCTGGCGATTTTCAGGTTGCCATCGACGCGGCGCAGTACATCCTCCCGGCGGCCAGCGATAAAGTCGGTCTCGGTTTCCAGCCGGTTGCGATGCACGATGAAGTGCGATTTCACCAGGTACGCGTTCGCATCGAGTCGTTGCGCGAGCCGGATGTTTGAAACCAGGTGCGAGACGCGCGACAGCGGTTCCTCGGCCCAGTGGATGCCGGTCAGGATCTGCTTCACGCGCTTGGTCAGCGTGACTTTGTCGTCATCGATCCACGCGACGTCGTCATCGCTCGTAATATCGCGATCGCGATCCTCGAACGCCAGGTTCTTGCGCATCGGCATCCAGTAGCGCACGTCGTCCGTCAGCAGCTCGAGCCATTTCTCGAATTGGCGCTCATCTAGGAGGTCCGCCTCTGCGTAAAGGAAGTCCTCGATCTCGCGCATCAGGTCGAGATAGGCGAGGCGGTCGGTCTTTGGTGCGTCCATCGAAGGCTCAACAAAGAAGAATGCGCAGATTACGCAGATTTCACAGATTCGGAATTGCGCAGATCACCCCAGCTCGATGCGTCCATGAACTGCGCCCATCGATGGTATAGCGCGCGGGCGTTGCGCTCGGTGTATGCGCCATCGGTGGAGCCGGGTACGAGCTGGTGATGTCGCGGCGCGCCCATGCCGGCCTTGTAGTTGTACGGATAGCGTCGCGCCACGGCGCCGCGGCTCGCATTGGTCGCGTAGTTCCAGTTTTCCATGTCGTCCTGCTCGGTCAGCCCCGCCGGGCCGGAGTAGCGGATGTAGTAACTGCGCAGGAAGCGTTTCACTTCGGCGGGTGCTTGCTTGTCGACCAGGTACCATCGCCACATCTCGGTGCGATGCGGTCCGCTGGGATGCGCGACCAGGATGGTGCGCGGCTGCTGCGCATGAAATGAGGTGTTGGGAAAGATGGTGCCGACCGTCGCGGATACACCTGCTTGATCGCCCATTCGCGCGAGTCGCTTTTGCCAGCATTGCTTGAAATATGCGGCGGTCTCCGGCGAGGACGAATAGTCGGAGCGATCGGGCGTTGCCGGCGCGACTGTATAGATGACGCCGTGCCCTTGCGGGAATGCCGCCAGTGCGCCGCGCCCGGGATCGTCGCGGCGGCCGGACTTGTCGTTGGGCCCGAGTCCGACGATGTCGACCGATCGATGGCTGACGTTGTGCAGCACGTCGCCGGCGAAATTCTCCGCGACGATCTTCCAGTTCGAGGGAATGATCCATTTCTGCACGCTGCCGAGGACCTCGATTCCGCCTTCGCCCGCATCCCACGAGCAGAAGCCGATATCGAGCGCAAACTTCGCCTCGCCCAGGTATTCCTCGAACGCCGGCGCATCGGGATCCCACGTCGCCCAGATCGTTCCGTGCAGGTTCGCGACCTTCGCGACTTCGATCAGCCCCCATCCATCCTTGTCGAACGGCGGCTGGTAGACGCGATCGTAGCGCTGGACTCCCGTCAGCTTGCCGTCGAGTGCGTAGGTCCATCCATGATACGGGCACTGGAACGCGGTCGTGTTGCCTTCATCGTAGCGGCAGACGCGCATCCCCCGATGGCGGCAGGTGTTCAGCAATACCTTGATGCTGCCGGACGCATCGCGGGTGAGAATCACGGACTCCTCGCCCATCCGCGACAGGAAGAAATCGCCCGGCTTCGGAACCTGCGATTCATGTCCGACGAATAGCCAGGCGCGCGCGAACAGGCGCTCCTGCTCCTGCCGGTAGATGGCCTCATCGACGAAGATCTCGCGGCTGATCTCGCCGCTCTGCATATCGACGAATGAATGCGCTGATTGCCCCATCGTCATGACCTCGAGGCGGTCGGGAGTCCGGCTTCAATTGCCTTTTAGCAAAAGAGACAGGCGATAGCTCGCCTCCCGCCCGGGCGCAGATTGAGCGAAAAAAAAGTTGAACAGGCACAAGGAAAGTACTTGGACTGAATAGACGGCATCGCGGGGCGTCAAATCTCAAGCGGCGGTGCCATAGGACGGAGAAGCTCCTGGTGCGAAAGACGCGACTACTTCAGCTCTTTCTTGCTCTATTGATAGCCGGCTTGCCGGCCACGACCACTGCCGCCGAAATCGAAGGCGCGACGGTCAAAAGCCCGGCGCCGAAATTCAGGGTCGCGCCGAAGAACATCCAGTTCTCCAAGGCCAAACTTCCGGGCGGGACGTCGGAGAGCAAGTCGTTCACGATCATCAACACCGGGAAGGTGGACGTTTCACTCAGCGTAGGATCCTCCAGTTCTCCATTCTCGGTGACTTCGGGCGGCGGAAGCCTGACTCTCACTCCCGGGCAGAGCCGGACAGTGACGGTTGCATTCCAGCCCTCGGCGGCAGGCCACTACAGGTCCACCGTCGATGTGACGATGAATGTGGAGCAGAATCAGCAAGCACCGCCGCCGCATACGGTTCATCTACATGGCGCCGCCACGATGGTAGCAACGGCGATCTCGACACGTACGCCGACCGCAACCGCGACGCCGACTCGAACTGCCACGGCAACGCCGACCCGTACCGCCACTCGCACCGCAACCGCGACACCGACGCGAACCGCCACCGCAACCGCGACTTCCAGCAGGACAGCAACGGCAACCGCCACCGCGACGGCATCGCGCACGCCAACGCCGACCGCAACATCAACTGCGACGGCATCGCGCACGCCGACTCCGACAGCCACGTCGACCGCCGGCGCAGGCGCGTTCCCGGCGCATTTCTTTGCGCCGTACGTCGACATGACGCTGTGGCCGACCTTTGAGCTGACCAGCAATCTTCCGAACGTGGGCAAGTACTACACGCTCGCGTTCATCGTCGACGGGGGAAGCTGCACGGCATCGTGGGGCGGTTACTACACGCTGGCGCAGGATTTCCCCGACGCCCAGATCGCGAGCACGCGCGCGGCGGGCGGCGACGTGATCGTTTCATTCGGCGGAGAAGCCGGATCGGAACTGGCCCTCGGATGCTCGAGCGTAACCGCACTCGAGGCGCAGTACGACGCAGTCGTCAATCAGTACAACCTGAGCCGTATCGACTTCGATGTGGAAGGCGCAGCCGAGGCGGACAGCAATTCGATCAAGCGGCGCAACAGCGCGATTGCGTTGTTGCAGGCTGCTCATCCCAACCTTCAGGTCAGCTACACGCTGCCCGTGTTGCCGACCGGACTCACCCAGGACGGCATCAACCTGATCTCCGATGCGATCGCGAAAGGCGTCAATATCGCCACCGTCAACGTGATGGCGATGGACTACGGCGGGCCGGACACGCAGATGGGCCAGGATGCGATCAACGCGGGTCTCGCGACCGCGAGCCAGCTTGGCGCTTTGCCGGGATATTCCGCCATGAGCGAAGCGCAGCTTAACGCGATGATCGGAGTGACGCCGCTGATCGGCATCAACGACATCAATAGCGAGGTCTTCCAGCTGAGCGACGCGCAACTGCTGCTCAGCTATGCGCAAAACAACGGCTGGGGATTGCTGTCGTTCTGGTCGGCGGCACGCGACAATCAATGCCCCCAACCGGTGAATTCGTCGCAGAACACGTGCAGCGGCGTGACCCAGACGCCGTGGGAGTTCTCGGGAATTCTCAAGCAGATCAATCCGTAGGGAGAGATGCCGTTGTCTGCAGATCCCAGGTCAGGCAGAGCAAGTGTACTGGGAAAGAAGTACCCCGCACCCAGGTCATCCTGAGCGAAGCGAAGGATCTCGCGCGGTCCTCCGCGCGTTGCTTCCACCCTACTCGCCTTCAGCAGAAGGCACTTGATCGGTTTGCGCGGGTTCCGTGTACAGGTCGGGATATTTTTCCTGAAGCGCCTTCAGCTTGGGCAGATCGTTCCATACGATGTAGGGATTCTTCGGGTGCAGCTCGCAGTAGTTCTGATGGTAGCCCTCCGCCGGATAGAAATGCTTCAAAGGAACCACCTCGGTAACGATCGGGTCTGAAAAGGCGTGCGATTCGGTCAGCTTGGCGATGTAAGCCTCGGCCGCCTTCTGCTGCGCGGCGTCGGTATAGAAGACGACTGAACGATACTGCTTGCCGGTGTCCGGCCCCTGGCGATCAAGCTCGGTAGGATTGTGCGCAACGTTGAAGAAAACCTTCAGCAGGTCTTCATATGAAACCTTCGAAGGATCGTAGACCACTTCGACCGACTCTGCGTGCCCCGTCAGGCCGGTGCTGACGATCTCGTAGTGCGCGCTGGCCGCGCTGCCACCCGCATAGCCGGACGTGACTTTGTCTACGCCCTTGACGTGCTTGAAGACGGCATCGACGCCCCAGAAGCATCCACCGGAAAAAACCGCGGTTTGGTCTTTTTGGTCAGGCGCGGAAGTCGAAGCGCCCAGCGGCGATGCGAAAACGGTGAAGGCCGCCGCAGCAACCAGCAAAAAAGTACATGTTATCGTGCCTGAAATCCTCGTCATCTGGTTCCTCTCTACCAGATAGAACCACGATCGCAACCGATTCGGTTCCCGGTCGCGTTTGCGCTGAGGCGGGACACCGTAGAAACTGCTAGTCACGCGTAGGAGAAAGCCTGCGCAAAAGGGGTTTCGCGGATGAAGTTTCGCGGATTGCTCGGTTTCCTTGGCGCGTGGCTTGCAATCGCGGCCTTCGCCACGGGATCGTGGGCTGCCCCGAGCGCCCAGCCATTCGTCATTCGAAACGTCCGGGTGTTCGACGGCGAAAAGGTCATTCCGAATACCGACGTCGCGGTTGCCGACGGAAGGATCGTCGCGATCGGACCAAATGTGGCCGCGCCGCCGGGCGCGCAAGTGATCGACGGCAAGGGCGACACCCTGCTGCCGGGCTTGATCGATTCGCACGTGCACGTTTGGATTCGGCCCGTGCTGGAGCGATCGTTGGCGTTTGGCGTAACTACCGTACTCGATATGTTCATGCGCCTACCCGACGAGCGAGCCTGGCGAAAAGAAGAAGCGGCCGGCGCGCCCGACATGGCGGACTTTCGCACGGCAGGCACCTGCGTAACGTCGCCCGGAGGCCACGGCGTCGAGGAAGGGTTCCCGATTCCGACGATCGGCCAACCCGAGGAGGCGCAGGCGTTTGTCGATGCACGGATTGCCGAGGGCTCCGACTACATCAAGATAATGTACGACTTCGGCGAGAACTACACGATCATGTCTCGCGCGACGATGGCTGCGGTCGTAGCTGCCGCCCACAAGCGGGGCAAGCTCGTAGTCGTACATATCGACTCGTACCAGGGTGCGCTCGATGCCATCAACGCCGGGGCCGACGGACTCGCTCATACACCCTTCGATCGACCGCCCGAGAGCAATTTTGGCACGCTCATGAAGTCGCATCACATGTTCGACATCACGACTATGACGATGCCGCGCCTCGATGACGCGAAGCATCCGAGCCTGCGCGAGCTGATGGCGGATCCGCTCGTGGCGCCATATCTATCGACTGGGTCGATCAATTGGTTCTCCAGCCTGTCGGCAGCAAGGCCCGACCTGCACCCACTGCTCTATCACCACACGATGTCGATGCATCCGCGCTACGACTTCGAACGCGACGAGATTGAGAGTCTCAAGAACGTGCGTCCCGAAGACTACCGGAACTTCGCCAATGGCGCGGCGGCCTTGCGACTTCTGCGCGACGCAGGCGTTCCGATCCTCGCGGGCGACGACGCATCGGGTGAATATGCGGGCGCGATGTTCGAAGCCGAGCTTGAGGGCATGGTGCTGGCGGGGCTGACTCCGACAGAGACGCTCGCCGACGCGACCTCGGTGCCGGCGAGGATCTTCTCGCTCAAGGATCGCGGAAGCATCGCCTCCGGCCTTCGCGCCGACCTGCTCCTGGTGCGCGGCGATCCAACGCGGAACATCCTGGCTACCCGTGACATAGTCGGCGTCTGGAAGCAGGGTGTCCGCTTCGATCGAGGTGCGTTGCGCGAGCAGATCGCGCAGCAAAACGAAGCCCTGAAATTCGGGTCCGGTTGGATGCCGGACGAGGATCGCATCTTCAAAGGCAATTCGAAGGTGCACCTTGAAGTGGTCGAGGGCGGGCCGGATCATGCGGCCAAGATCTTGCGTCTAACCGGCGAGGTGATGCCCGGTGTTGATCTTCCCTTTGCGGGAGCGATGTACTCGCCGGGTATGGCATTGCAGACCTGGCGCGCCGTCAACTACTCCGGTGCCAGGAGTATTTCGTTCTGGGCGCGCGGCGACGGTCATACCTACTACGCCTGCATGTTCAACGCTTCGCGCGGAGATGCGCCATCCAGGCAAAGCTTCGTAGCGGGGAAAGATTGGGAGCTCCATACGATTCCACTGTCCGCATTCAAGACCGACGGACGTGACATAACTCTGATTTCATTCGTGGCCACCCCAACTCCGGGGCTATATCATTTCGAGCTTGCCGGGTTCACGATCGGAAGCGGCTGCTTGATTGGAGCTGAGTTGACGCGGCTACCAATAATTCCAGGATCCACCGGACGATTCGCGACCGAACGCATGATTGTCACCGCAATTGCGGAGGATTCACCCGCGCAACATGCGGGACTTCGCGCCGGCGATGAGGTGGTCACTTTCGCCAATGAAAAAACGACTGACCCAAGCCGGGTGGTTGGCATTCTTGCCGGGCTGGAACCAGGTACGACCATACCGATTGAAATCGTTCGCGCGGGCGCGCCTGAGACGCTGCAGGTCACGGTTGCCGGACCGCAGTCGAAATAAGGTGTCAGCTACTTCAGCAGCCCCTTGAAGCGAGCCGCCATCCTGTCCGCTCCTTGCGACAGGATCAGCGTGTCGGCGCTTACCGCGATGAACAGGACGCCGAGTTCGAGGTAGCGCTTCACCAGCGTCTCGTCGCCGAACAGGATGCCCGGGGCTTTGCCTGCGGCGCGGATGTGCCCGATGCATTGTTCGATCGTGGCGAGCACGTCGGGATGCGTCATGTTGCCGAGATGGCCCATCGAGGCTGACAGGTCCGCAGGCCCAATGAAGACGCCGTCGACGCCCGGAGTCGACGCAATCGCCTTGATATTCTCGACGCCGCGCTTGGTTTCGATCTGCACCAGCAGGCACATCTCGTTGCCTGCCTGCTGCGGATAGGACGGCATGCGGTTCCATCGCGATGATCGGCCCAGCGCCGAACCGACGCCGCGGAATCCCGCCGGCGGATACTGCATCGCCGCGACCAGGCTGGCCGCTTGCTCCGCCGTTTCCACCATCGGGATCAGCATCGTCTGCGCGCCAATCTCGAGCACCTGCTTGATGATGTGCGGATCGCCCACGCGGATACGCACGACCGGATGGCTGGGGTAGGGCGCCACCGCCTGCATCTGCGCGAGCAGGGAGCGGAGATCGTTGGGACCGTGCTCGGCATCGAGCACCAGCCAATCGAATCCCGCGCCCGCGCACAATTCGGCGGAAATCGGATCGCCCATCGCGAGCCACAGACCGATTTGCGGCTTGCCTTCGCGTAGCGCCAGTTTGAAGCGATTTACCGGGACGTCCATCTATCGTTCTCCGACAAACCGGCAGGAGATTGAGCCCAGCGGGCCGTAGTCGACGTGGAACGTGTCGCCGGCGCGCGCCGGAACGGTGCGCGTGAACGATCCCGCCATCACCAATTCGCCCGCGGCCAGGCTTTCGCCGTAGGGCGCGAGCTTGTTGGCGAGCCACGCGATTCCATTGGCGGGATGATTCAGCACCGCGGCCGCGATTCCCGATTCCTCCAGCACGCCGTTGCGATAGCACAGCGCTCCGACCCACCGCAGATCGACATCGAGCGGTTTGATCGGCCGGCCGCCGATGACCAGCGCCGCATTCGCCGCATTGTCGGCGATCGTATCCACCACGCGGCGCCGCGCCTTCGTCTCCGGATCGTCGACCCGTGTACGCAAATCCACAATTTCCAGCGCCGGGATCACGTACTGGGTCGCATCGAGCACATCGAAGATGGAACAATTCGGGCCCTTGAGCGGCTTGCCCAGGATGAACGCCAGCTCATTCTCCAGCATTGGGGAGATGAACCGATTCACCGGTATCTCCGCGCCGTCGTGATACAGCATGTCATCGAGCAGCACGCCGTAGTCGGGCTCGTTGATATTGAACATCGACTGCATCGCGCGCGACGTCAGCCCGATCTTGTGGCCGATAATCTTGCGGCCTTCGGCCAGCTTGATATCGACCCAGGCCTTCTGCACCGCGTAGCCATCGGCATTGGTGATGTCGGGATATTGCGCCGAGGGAAACCGCATCACCTTGCGGTTCTTCTCGGCCTCGTGGAGTTCCCGGGCCATGCGCGCGATCGCGGATGCGTCCATCGGTTGATGTTCCTCCAGTCCCTCACCCGAACCCTCTCCCGCGGAAAGAGCGGGAGAGGGGCTGGCGGTTGTTAGCGTCTGCGGCTCAGAGTCGTTTGGTTGTGGCCGTAGCCAGGGCCTCTGCTGCTATTCGGGATCATTTTTTGGGGGGGCCGAAACCGCCTGCTTCGTTGGCGTGGCCGTACACGTCTTCGGTGAAGTATTCCGACTGGTAGGTCGCGTCGCGCGCGCCCCAGCCATATTCGAGCATCCAGCCCGATGGGGTCTGGAGGTAGAATGAAAACATGTGGTCGTTCGAGTGCTTGCCCGGCGTGATGGCCACCGGAATTTTGTCGCGGCGCACCAGGTCGTAGGTCATGCCGACATCGTCGAGATTGTCCACTTCGACCATCAGATGGTTGAAGCGCTTGTCGCCGCCGCCGAGACCGAACGCAACCGAGTGATCGCGCTCATTGCAGTGCATGAAGATGGGCGAGACGGTCATCTTGCCGATGCGGATTTTGTACTCCTCGCCGCCCCGCATTCCGAGCTGCGTGTAGAAGCGATAAGCCGCCTGCGGGTCGTTTTCGCGCAGGATGCAATGGCCCATCCCGCCGCCGCCGGTCTTGAACCGTCCGTGCATCCTGCGACCCGGATGAAACGGCTTGGAGAATTGCACGTGCGGGCCGTGAAAGATCTCGATTGGATTTCCACCCGCGTCTTCGGTCTTCAGCAATTCGAGGACGTGCCGCTCGGACGCTTCCTGCTCGGACCCGAGCGTGAACTTGATGCCGGCCTCGCGGAGCTGGTTCTGCATCGCGCGGAATTCCTCGCCACCCGCGACGCGGAACCCCAGGTACATCAGGTCGTCCGAAGGATCCGAGTGCAGCACGATACGATGGTGCCAGTAGTCCATGCGCAGGTAGCAGCGATCGCTTTCGCCTTCGTCCGCGACCTCCATCCCCAGAATATTGGCTGCGAATTTTTTCCACTCTTCGAGGTTCTTGACCCCAAAGCCCATGTATCCGAGTTCGGTTACCGCGACCATGTCGTTTCCTCCATCGGCCTTTAGCGAGCGTCAGTGCGAACCCAATCGGAGCCCAGTGCGACGCGCCGGACCGCATCGGTGTCGGTCGGTTGATGTCCGACCTTGTGCGCGGGCGCCGGTGCCTCCACCACGCGATTCGACAAGCGCCCGAGCCCCGTCACTTCCACCTCGACCAGGTTGCCGGGATTCATCGGGCGGGAATTTTTCGGCGTGCCGCTCAAGATGATGTCGCCGGGCAGCAGCGTGATGAACCGGCAGAGGTCGGCGAGGATGTAATCGATCGGGAAAATCATTTCGCTGATCGCGCCTTCCTGTACCATTTTCCCATCGATATAGGTACGCAGCGTCTGCTTGCGGATATCTACCCCGCTGACGATCCCGGGACCGATCGGACAGAAGCCATCCTGGCCTTTCACGCGCAGCATCGAGCCGGCGTCGGTCTCGCGATAGTCCTGGCATCCGACGTCGTTGGCGGGCGCGAAGCCGGCGATGTAGTCCCACGTCTCCTCGCGCCCCACGTTGCGCATCGGCTTGCCGATAATCACGCCGACCTCGCCCTCGTAGTTCAGGTACTTGTGACCGGCAGGGCGGCACAACGATCCGCGATGGGAGTTCAGCGCGGTGAGCGGTTTCTGGAAGTAAGTAGGCGTCTCGAGCATCGGCGCGCGAAACTCGACGCGCCGCGAATCGTAGTTGAGGTGGATGCACAGAATCTTGCTCGGGTCGCAGGGAGGCAGGTAGGTCGCGGTGGCCTCCGGAATCACGCGGCCGTCGCCGAGGATCAGCTTGTCGCCGGCCGGCTTCACCCATTCGGGATGACCTTCATGGAGAATTCGGCGCCATTCTTCTCTTGGTCCGTCGAGAACACTCATTTTCCGACACCTCCGGTTTGTTCGTAGCGTCAGCGCGACCTACGCGAAAGAACCTTTCATCGCTGCGATATTCTTCACATCGCAGTAAAAGTCAAAGCTCCAGTTGCCGCCTTCGCGGCCGATTCCGGAATTACGGCTGCCGCCGAACGGCGCGGCCAGCTCGCGTACGAAGAAGCAATTGACCCACACGGTGCCGGCGACGATCTGTTTCGCCAGCCGCATCGCATGTTCTTCGTTCTTGCTGAAGATTACCGCCGCGAGTCCGTAGTTGGTTCCGTTGCCCAGCTTGATCGCTTCCTCGTCGTCGCGGAAGGTCTGCCAGGTCAGAACCGGGCCGAACACTTCGCGCTGCACGATTTCCATTTCCTGCGATACGCCATCGAGCAGCGTCGGTTCGAAATAGAGCTGGCCGGCGCTGTGGCGATGGCCGCCCCAAAGCGGCTTCACGCCTTGCTGCAGCGCGCGATCGACGAATCCCTCGACCCGCTTGTAGTGCTCGGGCGTGATGAGCGGTCCGATGCGGGTGTTCTTGTCGCGCGGATCGCCGACCGCCATATGCGACACCGCCGCGCGGAACTTTGCCTGGAACTCGTCGGCGATTTTCGCATCGACCAGGATGCGCGTGCCTGCCAGGCAGACCTGGCCGGCATTGAAATACTGGGTGGCGGCGGTTTGCGCGGCCGCATCGAGGTCCGCATCGGCGCAGATGATGAACGGCGACTTGCCGCCCAGCTCGAATGCCACCGGAGTCAGCGAGCGCGCGCACGATGCGCCGATGAGCCTCGCGGTGTCGGTCGAGCCGGTGAAGCTCAGGCGATCGATGTCAGGATGAGCGGCCAGCGCGGCGCCCGCTTCCTCGCCGATGCCCTGCACGACGTTGAGCACGCCCGGAGGAACACCGGCCTCGGCTGCGAGATCGGCCATGAGAGAGCAGGTGAGCGGCGCCCATTCGGGCGGTTTGACGACCGCGGTATCGCCGGCGGCGAGACACGGGCCGACCTTCCACGTGGTCAGCATGAAGGGTCCGTTCCATGGAGTGATCAATCCGGCGACGCCGGCCGGGTCGAAGCGCACATGGTTGACGACTTCGGGCGAGTCGATCTTCTCGTCGTTGAGCTTGAGCGCGCGGTCGGCGAAGAACTGGATGTTGAGCGCGGCACGCGGAACCATCCGGGTCGCGTTGCCGATGAGGAGCGAGCCGTTGTCTTCCGTCTCGACCGCGGCGATCTCCCTGGCGTGGTCGGTAATCGCCCTCGCGAAGCGGCTGAGGACCTTGTGCCGTCCCTCTGGACCGAGCCCTGCCCATGCGGGGAACGCGCGCCGCGCAGCCGCGACTGCCGCATCGATCTCGTCTGCGCCGCCCGCACTCATGTCGGCGAGATGCTTCCCGTCGATCGGCGAGCAATTCGGAAATTTCTTCTTCGACTCGACCCGCTTGCCATCGATGTAATGAGCGGTCGAGATCTCCACTCCGGCGACCTTGGTTGTGTTTCCCATCGTTCAATTCTCCATCGGAGTTGCTGTTCAACCCCAAACGTCTTTTGCGACCTCTACGATCCTTCGCAGCTTCGCGTTCTGTTCCTCGACCGTCAGCTTGTTGCCGGGCGAGGTGCTGGCGAAGCCGCATTGGGGGCTGAGCCCCAGTTGGTCGAGGTCGATATGTTTCGCGGCGTCATCTATGCGCCGTTTCAGTTCGTCCTTGCTTTCGAGCCGGGGAATCTTGCTGGATACGATCCCGAGCACGACCGACTTGTTCTTCGGCACAAATCGCAGCGGCTCGAACGTGCCGGCCCGCGAGGTGTCATATTCGAGAAAATAAGAATCGACGTTGACCCGATTGAACAACATCTCCGCGACCGGGTCGTAGCCACCCTCGGTCAGCCAGCCGCTTTGGTTGTTGCCGCGGCACAGGTGCATCGTCACGTGCAGCGACTTCGGGCGATCTGCCAGGGCGGCATTGATCAGGTTGGGGAAGGTCTCGAACAGCACCTTGTCCACATCAAGACCGCCGCGCTTCATCTGCTCTACACGCCGCGGATCGCAGTACATCGCGATCGGGACTTCATCTAGCTGCACGTAACGGCATCCCGCATCGGCGAGCGCGCGGAATTCCTTGCGGTACGCATCGGCGACGTCGTCGGCCAGCTCAGCGAGATCGGAATATACGCCCTTGTCGATGTTCCGGCCGTCGGCGGAATACGCGATAGTGGGGGAGGGCATCGTGATTTTCACGGTGCGCTTCGTCATGCCCTGGAGATACCTGAATTCGTCGGCGTGGACGGGAGCTTTCCATTTCAGACGATCATGAATGCGCAGGAGAGGGACCGCGATCTTGTTGCCGCGCTCATCGACGAAGAACATCCGCTCGATTTCGTAGTAGACGCTCGCGCCGCCCAGGCCACGGCAGATGAAGTCGGCGTAAAAGACTCCGCGGCGAAACTCGCCGTCGGTGACCGCCTGCAGGCCGATCTCTTCCTGCATCGCGACGACTTTGCGGATCAGGTCGTCCTCGAGCTTGCGCAGGTCGGCCGCTGAGATACGGCCGGCCTCGCGATCCTCGCGCGCTTTCAGCAGCTCGGGCGGGCGGAGCAGCGAACCGACGTGCTCGGCGCGGAAGGGTGGATTGTGCGGAGCCAGGTTGGCCATCGGACTACCTCCGATCTACCGGGAGCCCCTGCGCGCGGCGCCGGGGGTCGCGGGCGTTTCGAGCAACCCGGTTAATTGCAGTTCCAGCATCTGGCGCATCGAGGGTTTCGCGGGATCGGGCCTCGGCAGGCGGCTTCCCAGCCAGACGATCAGGAACGAAAACTGGAGCGCAAAGATGTTGTAGGCGAGCAGGTAGGGATCGATGGTCGGCTTGAGCTCGCCCCGGTGCTGGGCTGCCTCGATCAGCGCGCCCATCCGCGCGAAGAATCCTTCGGTGACCGCATCGATACCGTGATGGTCGCCCTTAACGAACGCAAGTTCCTTCGCGAATATGCGAGCGAGGTCGAGGTCACGCTGATTTTGACGGTGCATCGCGTTCAGCACGTGCATCGCCTGGTCAGCGAAAGCGGCGGACTTTGGCACGGTCGCGAAGGCGCGATCGATCGCCTTGCCCATATCCTCCTGGAAGACCATCACCAGCAGTTCGTCCTTCGACTTGGCGTGAAAGAAGAGCGTGCCCTTGCCGACGTCGGCGAGCTCGGCGATCTCTCCCGTCGTGGTGCCTTCGAAACCCTTGCGGCGGAACAGCTCGCGCGCGGCTGCGACGATGCGGTCGCGTTTATCGCGCTTGTTGCGCTCCGCGCGTCCGACGATGCGCAGATTTCCGGCGGCAGCCACTAGGCCCGGACTTCCCGCACCTGTTGGCGCGCACCACTGTTCTCGGCTTTCATGATCTCTTCCATCATGCGGCGAAACTGCGACAGGCCGCTGTCCATCACCGCCGTGAGCATCCGGTCATCGCCGGCGCGCAGGATGTTCCTTTGCTGCGCTTCGATCATCGTGCGGTCTTCATTGAAGGCTTTCAGCCCGAGCTGGTAGAAGGCCTCTTCCAGTTCAGCTTCGCGTGCCCACGGTCCATACGCAAAGAAGTAGCAGGTGCGATCGCGCGTCAGCGGAGTTACGGCCTGGCAGGTGAACTGCCGATGAATCGGCTCGAGATCGCCCGGCGGGCCATCGGGAAACTTCTCTGCGGTACCCTCGGCAAAAAAATCCGCGCGCAGCAGGAACACGCCCGGCACCACGAAGTCGTAGGTCTGCCAGATGTTGGTACCGCGATGCGCGATTGAGGTGATCATCTGCGACGGCTGGCCGATAAGCCAATTCTCGATTCGCACCGAGCGATCCCCGCGCGTAATCGTCGGTCGCATTACGCCTTCCGGCGTGAGCGCGGCGCCGAGACTGCGACAATGCAAGAAGGGGATATGCGAGAGATCGAGCAGGTTGTCGTTGATGAGGATGTAATTGGCGTTGTAGTCCATTCGCCCCGGTTTCATCGCCCAGGCCGGATCGTCGATTCCCACGAAGTTGGGAATCAATGCTTCGTCGGCCAGCGCCGGATCGCCCATCCAGACCCAGGCGCCGCTGTGCCGGTCCACGATCGGGTAGGTGCGAACGCACGCCTGCGGCGGAATTTTGCTTTGGCCGGGAATCTCGATGCACTTGCCGGAGGGGGCGAATTTGAAGCCGTGGTACATGCAGCGGACGGCGTCGCCTTCGATGCGCCCCATCGACAGCGGCGCAAAGCGATGGCAACAGCGATCCTGCATCGCGACCGGAGTACCGGTGCCGGTCCGGTAGATAACGATCGCTTCGTCGAGGATCGTCGCCGGCGTCGGGCGATCTCGCGGAAAATCGCGGCTCCATCCGGCCATGTACCAGCACTTGCGAACGAACATCGTGCTTGTCCTCCGGGTTCAGGTGCGGCTTGAGCCCGGTTTATCGCTGTGTATGACCAAAGTCAATTCTGACCACGGTCGAAAATTGTTACTTTTGCAGCCATTCATGGCTGTACTGCGGCAAGCCCATGATCCGCGGCTTGCCGTTTTCTTCCTTGCCCGCACACTCCGTGCCCATGATTTGATTTACCAGCCGCTTGCCGCGCTGCTTTGGCGCGAGCGTATGCGCAAGGGCGTAGTTGCGCGCACCCGACGCAAGATAGAACCGCTCGTACAATTCATTGCGTCCGGCGAGCGCGGTGCCCACGAAATCCCAGGCAAGACGGAATATTCGCGCCCGATCGCGCGCCGGGATGCCGTTGGCGCCGCGCAGAAACTGGCTTATCAAGTCGCGCAGACCGGGATCGTCGAGCTGTGTCTCGCTTGGCGTGGCGAGCAGGTTGTGCGACCCGATGAGCGTGATGATCTCGCCGACCCGCGGAAACCAGGTCGGCAGCGATGCGCGCAGGGCGGAAAGCGGCCCGCCGTTGGGGAACCACACGCCATTGCCGTACTCGAAGGCCTCTTCCTCCGCGGCTTTGACAGCCGCGCGCGTCAGCTCCGCATAGCACCATATTTCGCCGAGCAGCTGCGCGGTCGCGGGTGCCTTGTCGTTGATCGTCTCCGCCATCAGGCAGCCAAGCCCGTAGGCGAACTCCAGCTTGGTCTGCGCCCGGATCATCGTCTGCTGCATGACGTTGGGGTACCAGCCCGTGGTCATCACGGTGTTGTACGCTTTGGCGTTGGCGTCGATGAAAACCCGATCGCGCGGAACTTCGACGTCGTCGAAAATCACGAACGCGTCCTGCTCATCGAAGCGGCTGGAGAGCGGATGATCGAAGCGGCTGCCATTGACCGTGCAACTGTCGCGGCACAGGAACTTGAGCCCGGGCGTGCCCATTGGGATGCAAAACGACAACGCGAACGCGTCAGCTCCTTCGGGCAGCGGAACCGCGGGATAAACCGCGATCTCATCCGCGAACGGCGCGAGGGTCGCGAGGATGCGCGCGCCGCGCACCACGATGCCGTGATCGGTGTCGGCGACCTTGTGCAGCGCGACATCGTTGCCGGCAGCGGGCGCGTCGCCCTGTGATTTGTCGATGGTGGGCTGGACGATAGTGTGGGTCAGCGCGATGTCCTTGCGGGCCAGGAATTTCTGGTAGGCGACCAGGTTTGCGGCGCCGCGCTCGTTGCCGTTGATCGCCCATTCATCGGCGCGCCCCGCGAATCCCGCGAAAGTGACGTTCATGTAATCGGGCGTGCGGCCCATCAGTCCGACGGTGAACTCCGCCGTGAGTTGCAGCGCGCGATGGCGCCGCCCGAGGTCGGCCTTCGAGCGCGGGATCATGTGGCTGACGTTTATCGGCTCGCCGGTTTCGGGATCGGCCATCAGGCAGACTTCGGGCGCCTGATGCTGGAGGTCGAAGACTTCAGCCAGGGTCGCGGCGGCGCCCGCAAACGCGGGATGCGTCGCAACGTCCCTGACGCGTTCACCGCCGACCCAAACCTCGCGGGGGCTCTTGAGCCCCGCGAGAAATTCCTTTCCGGTGCGTGCGGGCATATCAGTTGTCTCCTTGCGGGCGCAGTCCCGCCAGCTGCAGCTCGAGTGCGGCGCGCAAACTCCGATCGCGATCCTCCGGGTCGAGACCCGCGGTCCCGAGCCATTCCTGCAATATCGAGAAATAGATCGCGAACAGGTTCTTGGCGAGGCGATGCGACGGCACATCGCCGCGCAGCTCGCCGCGCTCCTTTGCGCGATCGACCATCGCCGCCATCCGCTTGTACAAGTCCGACATGAACGCGGCGCGCCCGTGCCGCGCGTCGTCGACGAACGCCATTTCCTTCACGAACACCCGGGCGAGTCCGAGGTTACGCTCGTGATGATCGATTAGTGCGTTGAAGATTCGCAGCAGGGAGTCGAGTAGCGGCCGCGTGCCCATCGTCGCAAAGGCGGTATCGACCGCGAGCCCCGCCTCCTCGCGAAAGATCATCACCAACAGGTCCTGCTTGCTGACCGCGTGCAGGAACACGGTCCCGACTCCCACGTCGGCCAGCCGCGCAATTTCGCGAGTGGTGGTGGCCTCGAAGCCTTTGCGCGCGAACAGGGCGCGCGCGGCGCGCTTGATGCGCTCGAGCTTGTCGCGCTTTTTGCGCTCGACGCGGCTCAGCGCGGGAGCGGGGCGCGGGGTCTTGCGGATGCGTACGGCGGCGATCGAGTTTTGCGGCATTTCTGAGCGTGCTCAATTTTGAGCGCGCTCAACAATTAGCGCGCAGCCGGTGTTTATGTCAAGCGCGGATGAGCCGGGTCAGGATTGAACGCCGGCCGCGCGCATCAGGATGCCGGGGATGCGCTCCGATTCGGCAATCAGGGTGCGCGCCAGCGAGAGTGCTTCCGAGCGCTCGCCGCCGATCGCGTGGCGCTCGACCGCGGCGCAAAGGTTCGCGTAACGTATCGCGCCCAGCCCCGCGGCGCTTCTCATCGCATGCGCCGCTCGCGCCAGGGCATGGAGATCTTCCGCCTGCAGGGCGGACTCCAGCGCGGCGACGCGCAGCGGAAGCTCGGAAAGGAAGGCCTCGACCAGATTGCGCAGGACATCGTCGCCGGTCGCTTCCGACAGGTCTTGAAGCTCGGCGATCGTCGCCGCATCGAGTTCCTGGTCGTCCTGCGTTGAGTTGTTGGCTTTGTCAGAAGCGGCTTCGACCGGCGTCGTTTCGCCGTCCGCCCATCGCCGCGACCACGCGGCCAGGGTCGCCGCGAGAGTCTGGAGACGCACGGGCTTGCTGAGATAATCGTCCATGCCCGCCGCGAGGCAGCGTTCGCGTTGCTCGCGCGTCGCATGCGCGGTCATTGCCACGATGATGGTGTGGCGCTCGCCCGCCTCGCGCCGGCGAATCTCGCGCGTCGCTTCGTATCCGTCCATCACGGGCAGTTCGCAGTCCATCAGGACCAGGTCGTAGGGCTGACGCGCGAGAGCATCGAGCGCGCTGCGCGCATCGCCAACGATGTCGCTGCGATAGCCGAGGACGCGAAGTTGCTCAGCGGCCAGTTCGCGGTTGACGGGATTGTCTTCCACGACCAGCACGAGGAAGAGGGGCGAGGGCGCCCGGTACTCGCGGCCGTTCTGATCGGCCGCGATGGAGCCATCGGGCGCTACCGGCGTACCAGCCGCCGCGGCCTCCTGTTCTCGCGCTTCGTCGCCGGCGGAAACCTCTTCGAATCGCGCGGTGAAAGAGAAGGTCGCGCCGCGGCCGGGTTCACTTTCGAGCTCGATCTCGCCGCCCATCTGCCGTGCGAGCTGCGCCGAGATGACCAGGCCGAGGCCCGTTCCTCCATAGCGGCGCGCCGTCGAGCTTTCAGCCTGCACAAACGGCTCGAACAAGCGCGCCTGCACTTCGTGTGCGATGCCGATGCCGGTGTCGGCGACCTGGAACCGGATCGCGCGCTGATGCGAGGCATCGGTAACCGGATCGATTCGCACCGACACGGAGCCGTCCGAGGTGAACTTGATCGCGTTGGAGATCAGGTTGTTGAGAATCTGCCGGAGGCGATTGGGGTCGCCCTTGATGCGCGCGGGCAGGTCGCCACCCAGGTGAAGCTCGAGTGCGATATCTTTTTGCGCCGCGGCTTCCGCGAACGCATCGACCGTGGTCTTGGCCAGTTCGTTCAGATCGAAAGGAATTCTTTCCAGTACCACGCGCCCGGCGGACAGCTTGGTGAAGTCCAGGATGTCGTTGACGATGGCGAGCAGGAGCTTGCTGCTCGATTCGATCACGGCGGCGCGCTCGCGCTGTTCGCGAGAGAGATCGGTCAGTTGGAGCAGCTCCGCCATCCCGATGATCGCGTTGAGCGGAGTGCGGATTTCGTGGCTCATGTTGGCGAGAAACTCGGCGCGGGTCTGTGCCGCTTCGACTGCCAGGTCGCGCGCGCGCCGCAGCTCTTCATGGAGGCGCTTGCGCTCGGTATTGTCGCGCGCGATGACCGCATAGCCGTCGATTCGTCCGGGCAGGGTGCGGATGGCGGAGGCGGAAACCAGGAGGTCGACCGGGCTGCCGTCCTTGCGCAGTCGCCGGGTTTCCAGGTTCTCGATCGGCTGGCCCGATCCGAGTGTCGCCGCCAGCCGCTCGCGCTCGCCCTCTCGATCTCCGGGGATCGCGGCTTCAACCGATTGCCCGATGACCTCGTCCGAGGTGTAGCCGAACAACCGCTCGGCGCCGGGATTCCAACTCGTGATAAGCCCTTCGGGCGAGATGGTCAGCACGGCATCTGGCACGAACCTCGCCACCGATGCGAACAGGGCACGCTCGATCTTCGCATCGTGACGTCCGGTGACATCGCGCAACACGAGCAGCCCTGCGCGGATTACTCCCTCGGCGTCCTTGACCGGACGCACCGATGCATCGATCCAGAGCTCGCGCCCGGTCTTCCGCTCGCGAACCCGCATTTCGTAGCCTTCGATCACTTCGCCGGCCAGGCCGCGCGCGACGAATGGTTGGTCGGTCGCAAGGGTCGAGGTCGAAGCGCCCGGGAAGACATCGAAGTCGGCAAGCCAATCAGCCGGCTTGCTGACATCCACGCGCAGCTGGCGGGCAGCGGCAGGGTTCATGAGGATCGGCCGCAGGTCCTTGTCCACCACGACGACCGCGTCAGGCATGCTGTTGAGGATCGACTCGAGCAGGGCATTTTGGCCCGAGAGCGCGGAGCTGCGTTCGCGCACGCGTTCCTCCAGCGTCACGTTCATCTTTTCCAGCTGGCGCCGACTGGCTTCCAGCGCGGTAGCGGTACGCCGGTAGCGCGACAGCAGTATCGCGGCGCACGCGCCTACCAGGATCAGCCACAGCACCACCACACCGCCGCCTACGGCCATGAGCACCAGGTTGTGGCGCGACCATTGGTGGGCCATCGCGGATCGGCGGGTCAGCATCCGCTGCTCTTCCTGGTCCATCTCGACCAGGCGATCGTGAACATTCCCGATTTCGACCCGCAGTTCGACAAACTGCGGCGAGTCAAGTGCCTGCTGCTGGCCCTTTAGTGCGGCAATAGTACCGAGTTCGGCGCCGAGGGTTTCCAGCTTGTTTATCGATGTCTCGAGCGAGCGTACCCGCGCTGTTTGCCCGTCGTTGTCCGCTACCAGCGTCCGGAGTTGCTCCACGTACTCGCGAACTCTGCGGATGGCGGCGCGAAACTTGTCGAACACTCCCAGGTCGCCGCTGAGGCCATAATTTTCCACCGCATCGATCGCATTTTGTTTTTCCCAGCGCGCCTGCTCGATGTTTCGAATTACCAACTCGGAATGCGCGACCCATCGCGTCTGCTCGAGGTAGCCCTCGTTCCCGTGCCACGTCGCCCATGCGACTGCCAACGCGGCCAGCAACGCAACCGCGAACCCGGCCCACAGCAGCTCGACGGACAGATTGCTGATTGCAGGCCTCGAGGGCGACTTCGACGGATGCGACTTGTGCGCAGGAGTCATGGCGATAGGTCAGAAGAAGTCCCGATGGCAGAATGCCACCAGGACCCATCTACTTGCTCATTAGTGCGCGTAGGCTATCACAGGAGCAGTCCGGACCGAACGAATCCGGGCTACTTTCGGGATCGGGCCAGGCAAGCAAAATGCGTGAGGTCAGGAATTCGAATTCCACCAGGAGTCGTATGAATGCCAACTTGGTTCGCCGGTCGAATCCTCGAAGTTGGTCATCAGGTACGTGTCCGGCAAAAACAAGTTGCCCGGGGCTTGCGGCGATTCCTGGAAGACGACGGGCTCGTCGTTGGCTTCGCGGCGGATGTTTGTATCGCCGGGAGGCTGCAAAGCGACAGCGGTTTGGAGAGGCGCGACCGATTCATGCCGCTCGGCGATGAATGCTCCGACTCCCAGCGCCAGCACCGTCGTCACGGCCAGCATGCGGCGCTGCAGTGCTCGGCGGCGTTTTATCCGCGATACTCGTTTAACTACTCGCGGCGCGAAATCTGCCGGAAGAAGGCTCCTGGCTGCTGCGGAACGATGCATTTTCATGAGCGAGACTCTTTGAGAAGTTTGCGTAGATTCGATCGTGCGCGAAACAAGCGAGTGCCGACCGCGGATACGGTGCTTCCGGTGATTTCCGCAAGCTGCGCGTAAGACCAGTCGCGCTCGCGGAGCAGGGCGATCAGTTCGCGCTGATCCGACGGCAGTTGCACCAGCGCCGCCTCGAACGCGCGATAAAGCCCCGGGTCGTCCGGCTCTTCGAGCGCAACCTCTTCGTGCTCGCGGGTAAACGGGACGAACACCCGCCGCCACTTGAGGCGTCGCAGGTGATCCATGCAAACGTTGCGCGCGATGCGGAACAGCCATCCTTCGAAAATATCCACCGAACGCAGCTTGGGCAGCGCCAGCGACATCTTGACGAAAGTTAGTTGGCAAAGATCCTCGTAGTCCGCATCCCGCCCTACGATAGAAACGATGAAACGCGCGACGCGATCCTGGTAGTGGCGGATGATCTCTTCCAGGGCCCGATCATCGCCTTTGCGGGCGGCGTCGATCCGGTGACGGATTCCGCTGACCGGCTCCGCGGTCGCATTTGAATTCATCGCGTTGGTCTTCCGCGGCCGCAGACCATCCGTTGATGGTTGATGCAGGCGGGGCGCACGCGCATCGGGCGCAGGGAACGTGACCTCCGGGCCGACTTGAAGCGCCTGGATGCGATGATGCCCCGTTCTGATCATCAGCGACCCTGCATCCCGCGCATCGGGCCATGCATCAGTGCTTCGATTTGCGCGTTGATGGCGGTTACCTGGCGATGGAAGGCGTTCATCCTGGTTAACTGGTCCGGAGTCAGGATAGCTCTAACCCGCAGCGCAGTCTTGAGCCATTCCTGCTGCACCTGCTGGTCGACCTGGCTGGCCTGCTGGGTCAGGGGCGCGAGGTCGGTTTCGTTGACAGGAGCGGTCCCCAGCAGTTTGTCCGCGATCTTTTCGTGGATCGCATGAAGTTGCCTCATCTCGGCGTCGGTCTGCTCGCGTCCCGAATCCATGATTTGCCGCATCTTGTCCTGCTGAGAGGGGGTCAGATCCGCCGCTCTCAGGGCCGCCATGAAGGGCGGGGGAAGCGTCGGCGCTGAAGGCATCATGGGGGGATTGCCCAGCTGGCCTCCCGCGATCATCGGCGGATAGCCGGGCCCGCCCTGCGCATGCGCGAGTATTGGAACCGCGCAGGCGATGACTAAGATAGGAGCGATCGCGCGAATCTTGGGAGCCATTCTAAAACGCTACCTCAGGTCTCTTTGACCTGTAAGACGAATCAAGGGTCCGCAAATTGCAGCCAATATACTCATTTATCAGGGAAGGAGCCGCATATGGAGTACCGAAATCTGGGCGAGTCGGGGCTGAAAATCTCGCTGGCAGGACTGGGATGCAACAACTTTGCGATGAAATGCGACGCCGAACAGACCCGCGCCGTGGTCCATCGAGCCCTCGACGAGGGCGTCACCTTCTTTGACACCGCCGACATCTACGGGCGTCGGGGAGGTTCGGAGGAGATGCTCGGCAAGGCACTCGGTCCGCGCCGCCGCGATGTGATCGTCGCCTCGAAGTTCGGCATGCCGATGGGCGATGGGCCCTATATGCGGGGCGGTTCGCGTCGCTACGTAATCGCGGCCGCGGAGGCCAGCCTCAGACGCCTGGGCACCGACTATATCGACGTGTACCAGATCCATCAGCCCGATCCCGAAACACCGCAGGAAGAAACCCTGGCGGCCCTGGATGACCTGGTACGCGCGGGCAAGGTGCGCTACCTCGGCAACAGTAACTTCAGCGGATGGGAAGTGGCGGACGCGGACTGGATCTCGCGCACCCGCGGCATCGCCCGCTACGTCTCCGCGCAGAACCAGTACAACCTGCTCGATCGCAAAATCGAGCGCGACCTGCTGCCGGCCTGCAGGAAGTTCGGCCTCGGGATGCTGCCTTACTTTCCACTTGCCAGCGGCTTCCTCACCGGCAAGTACCGTCGCGGTACCGAGGCACCCGCGGGCACGCGCCTGGCGTTGATGGCGCCTATGGCGAAGCAGGTCATGACGGATCACAACTTCGGGATCCTGGAAAAGCTGGAAGAGTTTTCAAAGCAGCGCGGTCACACGATCGTGGAGCTGGCGATGAGCTGGCTTGCCTGCCAGCCGATCGTGTCGAGCGTGATTAGCGGTGCGACCCAGCCGGAGCAGGTCACCGAGAACGTCAAAGCCTGCGGATGGAAGCTGAGCGCCGAGGAACTCAAGGAAGTCGACAGCATCACGCGGCGGTGAGTCGCCGTGCTTTCCGCTCATAACTTATGTTACGAAAACGCCAAAATTACTCATCGTTTCGAACTTGGGCATTACAGAGGCCTTGTCCGGGAGAGGATGAAGTTGGCCTAAAGGTTTCGCGAGGGGAGTGAACGCTCGCACCTTGGCGCTCTTTAAGACAAGGCAAGCAAACTCCGGCAATCGGAGGTATTCCCCGTGACTCAGCAACGAGCCAGACGCGCAACACTAATCGTTACGCTAGTCGTACTCGCCGCGGGCATCCCGCTGTTCGCGCTGGGTGACCCGACCTCGCTCTCGCTCTCGGGAAACACCGCGATGGTGACCGGCTCGTCATCCACGACACTGAACTTTCCGGTAGCCCGCACGGGCGACACCTCCTTCGACGCCTTTGTGCAGTATCAGACCCAAGACGGCACGGCGAAGGCCGGGACGAACTACACCGCGGCGATGAGTTCGCTGGTAATTCCAGCGGGCGCGAGCAGCGGGATGATTCCGGTGACGATCCTGGGCAGCTCCACGTACTTTCCGGACTTGACCTTTACCCTGTTATCGCCGGGCGGTGGAGGCGGTAGCTTCACGCCGAACTTTACGGCCCAGACCTCGTTCGGTGCGGGCACCGGACCTGAGTCTGTGGCGGTGGCCGATTTCAACGGCGACGGCCTGCCCGACGTCGTTGTCGCGAATCAGAACGACTCCACGGTCGGGGTGCTGCTCAACACCACCACCCCGGGCGCCACTACGCCGACCTTCGCGACCCAGCAGACCTTCTCCACGGGCGCCGGCAGCAACCCCGACGCGGTGGCGATCGCCGATATCAACCTCGACGGCAAACCCGACATCATCGTCTCGAACAACGGCACCCATACGGTCTCGGTGCTGCTCAACACCACCGCGCCCGGCGCCACCACGGCAACCTTCGCCACTCAGCAGAGCTTCACCACCGGCGCCGGCGCCCAGTTCGTGACCGTGGCTGACGTCAACGGCGACGGCCTGCCCGATATCATCGTGTCGGGAGGCAACAATACCGTCGTGGTGCTGCTCAACACCACCGCGCCCGGGGCCGCTACCCCAAGCTTCGCCACCGCGCAGCCATTCAGCACGGGTGCCGACCCCTCGTGGGTGGCAACCGCGGATGTCAACGGCGACGGCAAGCTCGACATCATCACCGCAAACAACGACGACAACACCGTTTCGGTGCTGCTCAATACCACCGCGCCGGGGGCATCCACGCCCAGCTTCGCCGCCCAGCAGACTTTTAACACCGGCAACAACCCGAATTCGGTGGCGGTGGCCGATGTCAACGGCGACGGCCTGCCCGACCTCATCGTCGCGAATCAGGGCGACAACGACGTGGGCGTGCTGATCAATACCAGTGCGGCGGGCGCCACTACGCTCACCTTCGCCGCCCAGCAGACTTTCGTGGGCGGGTTCATCCCCACGGCGGTGACGGCGGCGGACCTCAACGGCGACGGCAAGCCCGATATCATCGCGACGGACTCCACCAACAACGCCGTCATCGTGCTGATTAACACTACGGCGCCAGGCGCAACTACCCCGAGCTTCCAGGCCAACCCGTTCGGCACTGGTAGCGGCAGCGCGCCCGCCGCGCTGGCGGTGGCGGATTTCAACGGCGACGGCCGGCGCGACCTTGTTACCGCGAACAATGGCAACAGCAAGGTAGCGGTGCTGCTCAATACCACTGCCGTGCCCTCAACCACGTTCGATAGCAATAGCTTTGCCACCCAGCAGACCTTCGCCACCGGCCTTTCTCCCAACGGGGTGGCGGCGGCGGATGTCAACGGCGACGGCAAACCCGACCTCATCGTCGTGAATGAATCGGACAGCACCGTCTCGGTGCTGCTCAACACCACGCGACCGGGCGCCACCCAGCAGACCTTCGCCACCCAGCAGACCTTCGCCACCGGCAATCATCCCACCGGGGTGGCGGTGGCGGACGTCAACGGCGACGGGAAGCCCGACCTGATCGTGGCGAATTTTATCAGCTCGACGGTCTCGGTGCTGCTCAACACCACCACGCCGGGCGCCACCACTCCTACCTTTGCCACCCAGCAGACCTTCGCCACCGGCAATTCTCCCAGCGGGGTAGCGGCGGCGGACGTCAACGGCGACGGCAAGCCCGACGTGATCGTCACGAATCAGAGCGACGGTACGGTCTCGGTGCTGCTCAACACCACCACGCTGGGCGCCACCACCCCTACCTTTGCCACCCAGCAGACCTTCGCCACCGGCAGTTTTCCGCAGGGGGTAGCGGCTGCGGATGTCAACGGCGACGGCAAGCCCGACCTGATCGTGGCGAATTTTGGCAGCTCGACGGTCTCCGTGCTGCTCAACACCACCACGCCGGGCACCACCACCCCTACCTTTGCCCCCCAGAAGACCTTCGCCACCGGCATTTCTCCCTTCGGGGTAGCGGCGGCGGACGTCAACGGCGACGGCAAGCCCGACGTGATCGTCACGAATTCGGGCTCTAATACGGTCTCGGTGCTGCTAAACACCACCACGCCGGGCGCCACCACCCCTACCTTTGCCACCCAGCAGACCTTCGCGACTGGCATTGATCCGGAAGGGGTGACAGCGGCGGACGTCAACGGCGACGGCAAGCCCGACCTCATCGTCACGAATGATTCCGACGTTACGGTCTCGGTGCTGCTCAACACGACCACGCCCGGCGCCACCACCCCGACCTTCGCAACTCAGCAGACCTTCGCCGCACCCGCCACCACCATCTCGGTGGTGGCGGCGGATGTCAACGGCGACGGCTGGCAGGACATCGTCGTGACGGGTTTGCTCGGGAATAAGGTCTGGGTACTGTTAAACGCGCTGTACCAGACGACCATTTCCGGCAGTCCGGCGACCGGAACGATCCACTACGCCGTGCCGACGCCCACTCCGACCGCAACCGCCACGGCAACCGCGACCGCAACCGCAACGGCAACTGCGACCACGACTGCTACGCCGACGCTGACGCCGACCGCGACTCCCACTTCCAACGCGGGCCGGATCAATGCACCGGCGCCCATCAGCGTCGCGGCATCAACCGGTCAGAGCGTCAACGCGGGCTCGTTCAAGTACACCAACCGGAGCGGCAGCGCCAATCAGATAAGCTCGGTGACGGTGTCGGTGACCAATCCGGCGGCACTGGAATCACTGACCGTCTCAGTAGACGGCACCAGCCAGAGCACGACCGTATCTCCGGTCAAATCGAGCACCACTCTGGTCCTCAGCCCGCCGGTCAGCGTCGCAAATGGGGCAACGGTAGGCTTCACCTTCACCGCACATACCGCAGGCAGCGTCTCAATGATCGATCGGATCGCCTATGCGTCGATGCTCGCTGGCGGTGATTCGCCGATCGGTCCAATGGGCGGCGGGATGATGTTGATCGGACTGATGCTGATGCCGCTGGGCATCCGGCAGCGCCGGCGCGCCCTGCTGATGGCATTCGCGGCGTTAGCCCTGATGGTGACACTCGCCAGTTGCGGCGGCAGCAGCAGCTCGGCACCTACAGGCATCTCGCGGCCGGTAAGCGGCGGCGGTATGCTGAGCAGCCCCGTGAAGTTGTCCACGATCACGGTGAAGAGCGGCAGCGCCAGCATCTCCACCGTGCAGTCCCTGACCGGAATCGGCTTCGGGGGCTGACTGCACGAAAACAACCCCGGCTTTCAGCCCGTGCCACTTTACTTGACCCGCCAAGGGTGGCACGGGCTTTCAGCCCGTGCTCCATACGGCTCGTGGGAAAGGCGCGCCACCGGCACCGGGCACTCACTCTGCCGCACCGCGTGTGTTGACTTGCGTATTCGCGCGCAGACCCGCGATATAATCGTCGACCACTCCCTTGATCCGCTCGGCCGGCGCTAGCGGCGCGCACCTTCATCGCTTGACACTGGTAGGCGAGCTGCCTTACAAGTAAGGCACGATGCCTACCAACGATTTGCTCCGACCGACGCACTTTGGCGCCTACCTGCGCCGCCAGCGGGTGGCCGCGGGACGCAGCCTTCGCGACGTGGCCGCGACGCTTGGGGTTTCCCACGTCTATCTCGGTGAAGTTGAACGCGGGGTGCGTGGACCGCTGCGGCCCGAACACTGGGATGCGCTGCGCAAGGCGATTCCGGGTGTGACGCGAGCCGAGCTCGAACGTCACGCCGCAGTCAGCCGTCCGCTGGAGGTGGACATTTCCGATGCGCCCCCGCGTTACCAGGACCTGGCGATGGCGCTCGCGCGCCGTTTGAAGAACCGCGATCTGACCAGGGCGGAGATTGCGCGGCTGCTTGAGGTGCTCAAGGCGGACGATGAGTGACATTTTTGGAGAAACGGTGATTGCGATGCCGCCGTTGTCGCTCAAGTACCTTGAGATACTTGGCGAGACAGTGGTGGCAACCTTTCAGCCCGAGGCGCTGTCGGCGCCGCAACCGATTCGCGTGCGCGAGTGGATGGACGACTTGCTGCCGCGGTTCGGCGTTCACGTGATGCCGGCGAGCTACGAAGAGCTGGGAGATCACGTGGCGGTCACCTATGCGGCGGGAGAGTCGGAGAGCGAGATCCTGGTCAGTCCGTGGATCTATGACAATCTCGCCGACGAAGAACGACCGCACTTCGCGCGCGCCACCGTTATTCATGAATTGGCGCACGCGATTTTGCACGTACCCCTGCTGCGGAACCGGGTCGCTCCCCCGAAGCCCGCGGCGAACATCCGCGTGAGCCGCAGGGCGCTGCGCGAAGAAAACGACCCGGAGTGGCAGGCATGGGCGTTGGCGGGCGCGATCCTGATGCCGCGCCGGACCATCGCGATGCTGTCCGAACCTTCGCGGCGCGCGGTCGCCGATGCGTTCTTCGTGAGTGAAAAGTTCGCGTCCGTGCGCCTCGAGCGGCTCGCGCGGCTCGATTCCGAAAACTGCTCCGCACCAGTCTCAGAGGAGGGAAAGTAATGGTTTCGTGGTCTGAATTGGAGAAGCGAACACCCGCAATTGCGGAAGCCGGGCGGAAGTTGATTCATCAGCACAATATCGGGCTCGCATACCTCGCTACAGTGAGGAAAGACGGCGCTCCGCGGCTGCATCCGATTTGTCCGACGGTATTCGAAGGAGGGCTCTATGCGCTGATTGGTCCGACTCACAAGCAGCGCGATCTGATTCGCGACGGCCGCTTCGCGCTGCACAGTTTTCCGTGCCCCGATGTTGACGACGAGTTCCTGGTTATGGGACGCGCCCGAATGATCGACGATGCCGCGTTTCGCTCCCGCGTTCTGGCCGATCTGAAATCCAAAGGGATGACGTCCACGGAGGACGAACTTCTGTTTGAATTCCAGATCGACCGCGCGATGCACGCCGCGTATCCGGGTGGGCACGGCACCTGGCCGCCCAAGTACGCGGTTTGGACCGAAAAATAGGGAGTAGACATCTAATCAGGATGGAAGTTCCGGGGGGGCACACTGATCGGATGCTGACCTTTCGCTTTATTGAATCCAAAAACGCAATCGAGTTGAATTCGACCACGCAGGGATGGCGACGCTTTTGGAGGAACTCGCCCTGCTCATACATCACCGCAATCACACCCACCTGCGAACTCCGGCACTGGGAGGAACCGAGCTGTCAAAGAAGTCGGCCGTTCCCGAGGTAACGATCTACTATCGTCGCAAAACCTGAGATACTTCCTCGCAACACTCCCGCTTGTGTGGAACGCTCGCAAATAGGAAGATCGAGTAGAAGCCTTCTTCGCGATGAGCGTCGGAATTGCCACACGCATGAGGAAGAATGGGCACAATCGGGGCCTGTTTCGCGCTCTGATCGCCAGCATCCTCCTGCTGGCGATGCCGCATCTTGCGCAAGCGGGCCAGTCCAGCGTTCCTCCGCTCGTGATTCCCGGCAACCAGGGATCGCAGACCTCAACATTGGAATTGCCGACTACGCCGAGTCATCAGGGCGGTGAGCTCAATATTCCCACGATGCCCGCGCCGCAGGAGCGACAGGAGCTGACGATACCTTCGCCTGAACTGCGCGAGCAGCCGGGCTATGCGCAAGTGACGGTCACGGTGACCGATCCCAACGGCGGGTATGTCACCGGTCTGCAGAAAGACGATTTCAAGCTGTACCTCGACGGCCAGCAGCGGCCCATCCAGTTCTTCCGCCAGGACCTGAACACTCCCGTGTCGCTGGGCATCCTGGTTGATACCTCGGGCAGCATGCAGCCCAAGATTCCACAGGCACGATTGGCAATTGCGGATCTCCTCGATGCGCTCAATCCGCGTGACGAGGTTTTCCTGATCGCATTTTCAAGCCGCCCTTACATGCTGCAACCGTTCACGATGGATCACGAGCGCGTCGCGAATCGGTTGATGATCCTGCAAGCCTTCGGACAGACGTCTCTCTTTGATGCGATCATCCAGGGAATGCGCATCGTCAGGACCGGCCGCTACGACAAGCGCGCACTGCTGGTCGTAACAGACGGTATGGATACTTCCAGCTCGGCGCGCGTCGAAGACGTGATCGCGATGGCCAAGAAAATGGGTGTGCTGGTCTATTCGATCGGAATCGGCGATCCCAATGCCAGGGAATTGCCGAGCATCTCCATCGGGCCCTGGTCGATCGGCGGCGGCGGAGTCGAGAAGGTCGATGCACCTACCTTGACCGCGCTCTCCAGCGAGTCAGGCGCCAAGACTTTCATCGTACGCCAGGTCGGCGATGGCGTCGCGCTGCGCAAGGCCTGTACGCAGATCAGTCTCGAGCTGCGCGAGCAATACACGGTGGGATTCGTCGCCCCGGACGCGAGCGCCGGCGGCTACCGCAGCGTGCGAGTCGATTCTCCCACGCATCCCGATGACACCGTGCGCGTGCGCAAGGGTGTCGAGGTCGGCGGCCCGGCAGCTTACGCGGCAGAGCCGGGCTCCGGCACCCCGATTCCGTAGTCCATCATTCCAGCTTGCGCTTGCCGTAGTACGGCAGCGTGGTTCCCTCGGCCGGTTTTTCTTCGGCTGCGTCAGGTTTGCGCGGCCGCGCTGATCCCGCGCTGTAGAGTGCCAGCGTCCCCGGCTCGATCACATCCGGATCGGTCACGATATTTACGCAGCACACGCGCCCGCTGCCGAGCGCCCGTTTCATCGCGGGCGCGATATCTTCGGCGCGCTCGACCAACTCTCCCTGCGCACCCAGGCCCTCCGCCGCGCGTTCGTAATGCACCATGCCAAGCTCGGTTGCCATGTGACGGCCCTTGCCCCACATCAGTTCCTGTCCGTGCTTGGACATTCCCCACTGCTTGTCGTTGTTGATCACGACCGTGATCGGAAGATTGTTCTTCGCGGCGGTGTGGAACTCCGAGAAGTTGAGACCGGCAGAGCCGTCGCCGATGATGCAAAACACCTGCTGATCGGGATGGGCCGCCTTGGCCGCCATCGCGAATGGAAGTCCGACCCCGAGGCATCCGAGATAGCCGTGGGTCAGGAAGCGTCCCGGATGGCGGGCCGTCCACGCGTTGCCCATCCATGAAGCTGTCTCTCCGCCATCCGCGACCACGATTGCATTCGGATCGAGCAGCTTGGCAATTTCATGCGCCATCCTGGCCGGATGGATCGGCCCCGTCGCCGCCTTGAGCGCATCGTCAAAGCGATGACGTCCTGCGTTGCGCACCGCGCCAAGTCGTTCGCGCCATTCGGCGTGCTCGTCGAACTTCTGTCCCTTCACGCCTCGTTCGCATCGCGCAGGAATTCACCGCAATCGGCGACGATGCCGAGTTCGATGTCGCGATTGCGGCCGATTTCTTCGGGTTCAATATCGACCTGCACCACGCGTGCATCTGCCGGAATCACTGAGTTTCGTCCTCCCGTGAAAAGACCAATCCTGGTCCCAAGCATGATGACCAGGTCGGCGCTCCCTCCCGTCTTGGCATGCACGCCCGGATGAATCGCGCCGAAGCCGCCGAAGGAGAGGGGATGGTCTTCCGGGATCGAGCCGCGCGCCTTCGCGTTGGTCATCACCGGCGCGTGCGTCAGCTCCGCGAATTGGACCAGCTCTTTTGCCGCTTGCGAAAACCACACGCCGCCTCCCGCAAAGATCGCGGGACGCTTCGCTTCCTTGAGCCAATCGAGCGCCTGGCGCAGCGCCGCGCGCGACGGGCCGGGGGCGCCTTGCGGGCGATATTTCTCCGGAAATTTCACCGACTCTTCTTCCACGCGCGCGAACAACACATCGATCGGGAGCTCCAGGAAGACGGGTCCGGGCCGTCCCGAGATGGCGTGCCGGAATGCGGCCGCGACGTACTCGGGAATTCGATCGGTGTGCGTGACCGAGCGCGCCCACTTGGTGATGGGGCGCATGATGCCCATCTGGTCGACCGCCTGGAGCGGCAGCCGGTCATCATCGGAGAGCGGACTGCGGCCGCCGATCAGCACCATCGGGATCGAATCCATGTAAGCGTTGGCGGCGCCCGTAACGGCATCGGTTACGCCCGGCCCCGCCGTGACGAGGGCGACTCCGGGGCGCCCCGTAGTGCGGGCCCATCCGTCGGCCATGTGCGCCGCGGCCTGCTCATGGCGCGTATCGATGACGCGAAAGTTGTGGCGCATGCACGCGGCGTAAATCGCATCGAGATGCCCGCCGTGAAGCGTGAAGATTTCGTGGACGCCTTCGCGCTCGAGAGCGCGAACGATCATCTCGCCGCCGTCGATCTTCGCCATGATTTCTACCTCCGCTTATGGAGCGGATTTTAGGTCTGTGCCATCCGCGGCGGCAAATGCGCCGCGAAAGGATCTACTGTCGGGCGAGCTGCGTGCGCACCAGCTCGCCTTCACGCGCGGATTGCCCGAGATTGATCGCGACGATCTCGTCGCCGTTCAGGCCTTGCGTGATTTGGCAGCGGATTCCATCGTCCTGCCCGAGCTCGACTTCGACCAGGTGGATGCGATTGTTCTTCACCACTGGAACGAAGGTCTTTCCGCCGTTGAATATCAGCGCATCGTCGGGCACCAGCGGAGTTCCCGAAGACCCGGTCACCGATATATCGACCCGGGCGTACATGCCGGGCAGCAACGCCAGGTCGTCATTGGGAAGGTCAACCTCGACCAGCATCGTGCGCGTATCGTTCATCAATGCCTCGGGATGACGCGTGACGGTGCCGACAAACGATTTGCCGGGTAACTGGCTGACGGTCACGCGTGCGGGGTTGCCATCCTGGACAAAGGCGGCGTCGTCCTGCGGCATATGGACGTACACGCGCACCGGTTTGAGCGTCGCCATCGTGAAGATATTGCGCGCGCTGTTCTGCGCGGTAGCCAGCGCGACCAGCGCGCCGGGGTCGAGATTGCGCTCGGTGATTACTCCGTCGTAGGGCGACTGCACGCGTTCGTAGGCCTGCATCGCGAGCAGGGATTTCCATCTCGCCTCGGCCGACAGCATGGTCGCATGAGACTCGTCGGCTTGCTCCTGCGAGATCACATGTTGTCCCACCAGGACCTGGTTGCGCTTGTCGGTGATGGTGGCGATCTCGGAGGCCGCGCGCGCGTCATCGACTTCGCGATCCAGCTCCGGCGAAACCAACACGGCCAGCAACTGGTTCTTTTTCACGCGCACACCCTTGTCCACCAGAATGGTTTTGATGTAGCCCGGGACCTTCGGATAAATCGGGCTTTCGAAAAAGCCGTGCACGTCCGCGGGATAGTTGAGCGTGCGCTTCATCGGCAGCTTCTCGACCGGCACCACCATCACCAGCGGACCGCGCTGCTCTTCCTGCTCGAGCTCTCCCGCCTGCCGCCGAATCCAGACTTCGCGCGCGAGCACCAGGCCGCCGAGCGCGATCAATACGATCAGCACGGAAGCGAACCACCCGAAGTAGAACAGCGGGCCAGAGGACGATTGTTTGTGCTCCGACTGTGCAGCCATCGATCGTTTCAATCCTTTTCCGCCTGCTCGACCATCGCGCCCACCAGCGCATCACGCTCGCGCTTACTCGTGCGCCTCCCGGAAAACAGCGAGTACACCGTGGGCACCACGAACAGCGTCATCGCGGTCGCCGCCAGCAATCCCCCTATGACCGCGCGCCCCAGGGGCGCGTTCTGCTCGCCGCCCGCGCCGATCGCGAGCGACATCGGCAGCATGCCGAGGATCATCGCAAGCGCCGTCATCAGCACCGGGCGCATGCGGACTACCGCCGCATCGAGAGCCGCCTCCATCGCGCCTTTTCCTTCCCCGCGCAAATCGTCGGCGAAGGTAATCAGCAGGTTGCCGTTGGCCACGCCCACACCCACGGCCATGATCGTGCCCATCAGCGATTCCACGTTCAGCGTCGTATGCGTCACCACCAGCATCCACAGCACGCCGGCCAGCGCGCCCGGCACCGCCATCATGATGATGAAAGGGTCGAGCCACGACTGGAAGTTCGTCGCCATCAAAAGATAAACCAGCACGATGGCGAGCAGCAGGCCCTCGCCCATGCTGCCGAAGGAGTCGTGCATCGCCTGGCTCTGCCCGAGAATCTTGATGCTCGTGCCGCGGGGCAGCGACGGCGTCATCGCGTCGACCTTGCTCTGCACGGCGGCGCTTACGCTACCGAGATCTCGTCCGCGTACATCGCAGTTGACGTCGAGGACGCGCTGCACGGTGTAGTGATTGATGCCCTGGGCCTGGACCTCGTGTTCGATGCTCGAAAGGTTGGTCAGGAACTGGGGTGCTCCGCCGCTTCCGTCGATGACCGAGGGGCTCAACGGCGTCCTGCCTATGGCCTGGATGGAATCGACCTCGTGCTGGGGGGTCTGCACCGCGACGGTGTAGTTCACGCCGTTGCGCAGGTCGAGCCACTGGTTGGGAGAAATAATCGCGCTCGAGCTGAGCGAGGTCAGCACGCTGCTGGTGATGTCCCGCTGGGTGAGACCAAGCTTGAGCGCCTTGTCGCGATCGACCTTGACCCGCAGCGTGGGATAATCGAGCACCTGCGCGATTCTCACATTTGCGGCGCCGGGTATGGTTTCCAGTTCGCCCTTGATCTTTTCCGCGATGCCGAAGGACTCGTTGAGGTCGCGGCCGGTTATCTGCACGTCGATCGGCGCTGACAGACCAAAACTCAGGACCTGGCTCACGATGTCGGCGGCCTGCGGGTAGATGGTCAGCTGCGGATATTTTTTGCGCACGCTCGCGAGTATTTCGCGCGTGTACTCGGCGCTGGGGTGATGCTTCTCGGTGAGCTGTACCTGGAGATCGGCATCCTGCGGTCCCAGCGTGTCGGTCTGGTAGAACAGCAGCGCCCAGTACACCGGCAGGCCGACGTGATCGGTCATCAGCTCCAGCTCGCCCGCCGGGATGATACCGCGGATGTCGTCCTCGACGCCGCTCATGATTCGCGAAGTTTCCTCCAGCCGCGTGCCCACGGGGACGCGGACGTGGAGCCGAATCATCCCGGCGTCGACGGTGGGAAAGAAATCCTCTCCCACGATCCGCAGCAACACCATCGAGGCGATCACCATGATCGAGATACATCCCAGCGTCAGCGCCCGACGGTGCATGACCCGAATCAATGCTTCCCGGTAGCGCTCGCGCATCCGGTCGAAGCCGCGCTCAAACGTCCTCACGATTGCGCCTAGTATCCCGGCCGCCTGGTTCGCATCGTGTTCCTCGGCGAGCAGATGCAGCGCCATGCTCGGCACGAGAGTGCGCGAGAGCAGGTACGACGCGAGCATCGCGTAAACGACCGCGAGCGCCAGCGGGGTGAACAGGTATTTTGCGACGCCGGTCAGCGCGATGACCGGGGAGAACACGATGCAGATGGACAAGGTGCCGATAAACGCCGGCACCGCGATCTGACGGGCGCCATCGAGTATCGCGACCCCCAGCGATTTTCCCATCGCGTGGTTGCGATGGATGTTCTCGACCTCGACCGTGGCGTCATCGACCAGCATGCCGACCGCAAGTGACAAGCCGCCCAGCGTCATCAGGTTGATCGTCTGGCCGGAGAGCTTGAGGCCGATGACCGAGGTGAGAATCGCAAGCGGGATCGAAGTGACGACGATGATCGTGCTGCGCAACGAGCCGAGGAACAGCAGGGTCATCAGTCCGACCAGGCCCGCGGCCACGATTCCTTCCTGCAGGACATCGCGCAACGCGCGCCGAACGAAGACCGACTGATCGAACACCAGGTGCGCGCGCAACCCCGGCGGCGCGATCGACAACATCGGGCCGATCGCCTTTCGCGCGGCATCGACCACGGTGAGCGTGGATGCCGACGGATGTTTCAGGATCAGTCGGTAGGTCGAGAGCTTGCCGTTGACCCGCACGATGTCGGTCTGCACCGAGTGGCTGTCGCTCACGCTCGCGACATCGCCCATGTAAACCGGAGCGCCGTTGACCACCTTGATCGGCAGGCGGTTCATCGCGGCGACATCGGGCGGGCTGCCGTTGAGCACCACGTCGTATTCGACGTTGCCAATCTTGGCCGTTCCGCCCGGGATGATCACGTTCTGGTTCTGCAGGGCGGTGACGACGTCGGCCGGCGAAACGCCGCGCGAGTACATCCGCGACGGATCGATATTGACCATCACCTGGCGCGAGGTGCCGCCGAACGGGGCGGGCGATGAGAGCCCCGGGATCGTGAACAGGAACAGGCCGGCGAAGTTGAACCCGAAATCGTAAAGCTGTCGCTGTGAAAGAGTGTCGCTCTCGAACACCAGGTACGCGATCGGAACGTTGGTCGCGTTGTAGTCGATGACGCTGGGCGCGCTGATCCCCGGCGGCATGATGTTCTTGATCGCTTCGCAAACGGCGCTGAGCTGCGCGATGGCCAGGCCGGTATCCGACCCCGGCTGGAAATAGAACTTGATCAGTCCGATGCCGTTAAACGAGGTCGATTCGATGTGATCGACACCGTTGACCGTCGTCGAGGCCGCGCGCTCGCTGATGTTGACGACGCGTTGCTCCATCTCCTGCGCCGACAGGCCCGGGTAGTACCACACCAGGTTGACCAGCGGCATGTCGATGGCGGGAAAGATGTCGAAGTTCATGCGGCCCAGCGAGACGATGCCGAGCAGCAGCATCAGCGCCGACATGACGACGATCGTGACGGGGCGGCGCAGCGCTAGTTGAACGATCCACATCTACGCGCGCCCCCGGATGCGCCTGGTTTTGCGAACGAAAGGAGTCGCAGGCACTCGCTGCGCCATAGTTGATAACCCCAAAGCCCCGCGAGTTCGCGACCCGCTGATTGCTTCTAAGCCATGCCGCCCGAGGTAGTCAAAAGGCGCGGCGCGCCTCGGTTGCATCGGCGCACGAAGCGCGGCTCAGAGTGAGCCGCAAAAGACCAGCAACGCGTCAGGAAGAATTGTTACGCGCGGCTGTTGTCGTCTTACGCTAGTCGGAAGAGGTGCTGGAAGGACCCTTGATCTTGAAGGGTGAGACGAAAGCGCGCGCCGGATCGGCGCACAAATTCAGGAATTTTATTTCCGCGAAATCGCCCGCGACCTGGATTCCGAAGAACGTCGCGTTGTCGATCCGGATGCGGCGGAAATTCTCCAGGGGCAGCTTCATGAAGTGGCAGAGCACGGTGCGGATGATGTCGCCGTGCGATACGAACAGCACCCGCTTGCCGGGATTCGCCGCCAGCGCGTGCCGGACCGCGTCGACGCCGCGCGTCTGCACGTCGTACATCGTTTCGCCGCCCGGAGTCGGCTCATCGAGCGGGCGCTCCCGGTAATGGATGTAATGCGCGTCCTTGATCAGGTCCTCGTAGACCATGCCTTCCCAGCTTCCGTACTCGACCTCCGAGAGCCGCGGATCTTCAGCGATCGTGGCGATGCCGATTGCGTGGCTGATGATCTGGGCTGACTGGCGCGCGCGGACCAGCGGGCTTGAAACGATCACGTCGGGGGCCAGGGTGCGCGCGAGCGGGATCGCGGATTCCACCTGGCGGCGGCCCGCGTCGTCGAGCTCGACCGGGTTTCGCCCCATCACGCGCCCTTCGCGATTCCATGGGGTTTCGCCGTGCCGCATCAGGAGCACGACGCCCTTTATTCCAACATTGTTCTTCAGCTTTTCAGCCACGTAGAAGGGACCCAGCGCCATGCGCAGATTGTTTCGTAACTTCGATGGGGTTGTCCAAGGGAAGTTGGAAAACGAAGCTGTGGATATTGTGCTCGCATGATGGCCAAATCGCCATCATGCGAGCATCCGGAACGCCGCGAAGCGCATCTTGCAGCCCGAAAGTGCGCGAATCTTCGAGCGCTGCGGAGTCGCGCGAAGATCAAAAAAGATTAGCGCGCGGCGGCTGCGCTGGCCGGGGCGTGGCCGCCTTCCGCATCCGCGCCGTTGGTGCTCGGCGCCAACCCGCAGAAAGCTTCGTAGTCGATCAGGCCCTTCTGCGTCGGATGCTCGCTGCACACCGGGCAGTTCGGGTCCTTGCGGATCTTCAGGATGCGCACGTAGTCGCGATCCGAGAGCGTATCGAAATAGACCATCTTGCCGATCAGCGGATGTCCCGCGTTGAGCAGCAACTTGATCGCTTCGAGCGCCTCGATCGATCCGATCAGCCCGGGCAGAGCGCCCAGCACTCCCGCCTCGGCGCACGAGGGCGCCATGTCGGGCGGAGCAGGCTCCGGATAGAGGCATCGATAGCACGGGCCGCCCTTGGCCGTGTGATACACGGTCGCCTGGCCCTCGAACCGGAAGATCGCGCCATCGACCAGCGGCTTCTTCGACAGCACGCACGCATCGTTGATGAGATACCGCGTGGGGAAGTTATCACCGCAATTCACGATGACGTCATACGGCGCGATGATCTCCATCACGTTGTCGGAGCTGAGCCGCACGTCGTGACGAATTACCTTGGTGCCGGGATTGAGGGCGTTGATCTGCTTCTGCGCGGATTCCGTCTTGAGCATCCCGACCCGATCGACGGTGTGAACGATCTGTCGCTGCAGGTTGGAGAGATCGACCACGTCGAAATCGACGAGACCAATCGTGCCGACGCCCGCTGCCGCGAGGTAGAGAGAGGAGGGCGACCCGAGCGCTCCCGTGCCAAGTAGCAGCACCTTGGAATCGAGCAGCTTGGCCTGGCCCTTTTCACCAACCTCGGGAATGACGAAATGGCGCGAATAGCGGGTCAGTTCCTCGGGCGAAAACTGCTTGTCAGCCACCCATGGGAGGCCGCGGTCTTTCCACGAATTGAAGCCGCCCGTGAGGTTGTAGATGTTCTCGTAGCCGAGTTCGCGCAGCGTGCGCGCCGCGAGCAGAGAGCGCGTGCCCGACGCGCATTGCACGATGATCGGGGTTTTGTGGTCCGGGACTTTTTCCTCGATTCGCAGTTCCAGGAAGCCGCGCGAAATTCCAACCGCCTGTGGAATGTGGCCCTGGCGCCATTCGTCGGGCTCGCGCACATCGATCAGCACCGTGCCCGGCTTTTCCAGCATGCGGCGGGCTTCGTCGATATCGACAGACTTAATCTGCGAGCGCGCTTCGTCGAGAATGTTCTTCGATGTCTTCGCCATATGCTTCACCATCCCGCCCGGGGCGGAAGATACATCTTATATGAGTAACCATCCCGAAGCGCCTGTGCTCGAAGGCGCTTCATGGCCTCGTCAGCCGCCCAACATCCGGTAGGATTCGACCAAAGTACGCAGGAAATTCAGCACATTTTGCGCATGACCGCGCGGCGTCACCTCGTGAAAGACGCGGCGGACCTGGAGATCGTGATCCAGAATAAAGGTTGAACGGGCCGCCAGTTTGTCGTTCAGCACCCCGAAGGCGGATGCGAGCGCACCTTCGGTGTCGGCCAGCAGGATGAACTGGAACGCGTGCTTCTCGGCGAACGCGCGATGGCGGTCCACCGAGTCGGTGCTGACTCCGAGGATCACCGCATCGAGTGCCTCGAACTGCTCGAAGCGATCGCGGAACTCCTTGCCCTCGACCGTGCAACCGGGCGTGTCATCCATCGGGTAGAAGTAGACGACCACGTTGCGGCCGCGGAAATCCGCGAGCTTCCGCGTTGCGCCACTTTGGTCAAGCAACTCGATCTCGAGCGCCGACGCGGGTATCGCACGATCCTCAGGCATGCGCCTCGGCCTCGGCGACCGCACGCTTGCGCGTGAACTTGATTGCGGCGTTGTCGACGTTGATCGAACACAGCGAACCGCACATGCTGCACACGTTGGAGCCGGCCGCCTCGCTTTCCTCTTTGTAACGGCGCGCCTTGTCGGGATCCATCGCCATCGCGTACATCCCTTCCCAATTCAGCGCCTTCCGATAGCGCGACATCTCGTCGTTCCAGACCTTGGCGGCGCGCACACCTTTGACCAGGTCGCCCGAATGCGCCGCGATGCGGGTCGCGATAACACCTTCGCGCACGTCATCCATGTCCGGCAGCCGCAGATGCTCGGCCGGAGTCACGTAGCAAAGAAAATCGGTGCCCGCGGCGGATGCGATCGCGCCGCCGATCGCGCCGGTGATGTGGTCGTAACCGGGCGCGACGTCGCAGGTCAACGGCCCCAGCACGTAGAAGGGCGCGCCGGAGCACACCCGCTTCTCGAGCTGCACGTTGGCTTCGATCTGATCCAGCGGCACATGCCCCGGCCCTTCGATCATCACCTGCACGCCGTTGGCGCGCGCGCGGTCGGTCAATTCGCCCAACACCAGCAGTTCCGCGAGCTGTCCACGATCGGTCGCATCGCCGGTGGCGCCCGGGCGCAGCCCGTCGCCGAGCGAGATCGTCACATCATGCTCGCGCAGGATCTTGCAGACCTCGTCGTAGTGCTCGTACAGCGGGTTCTCGTTTCCTGTCCGCTCGATCCACGATGCCAGCAGTGCGCCGCCGCGCGACACAATGCCCTCGATACGCTGATGGGTGCGCAGCGTCTTGACGGTGTCGCGCGTGACGCCGCAGTGCAGCGTCATGTAGTCGACGCCCTGCTTGGCCTGGCGCTCGATGACTTCCAGGAAGAACGCCGCATCCATGTCCATGATCGAGCGCTCGGAGGCGAGCTGGTAGATCGGCACGGTGCCCAGGATGACCGGGCAGCGCGAGAGTATCTCGCCGCGAATCTTGTCGAGGTCGGTGCCGGTGGAAAGGTCCATCACCGAGTCGGCGCCGTATCGCACCGCGGTGTACATCTTTTCGATTTCTTCGCCCAGTAGCTGATGGAAATTCGAAGCGCCGAGGTTGGCATTGACCTTGGTGCGCAGCTTCCTGCCGATTCCGATCGCGCGGAACTGGTGATGATGGTTGTGCGGGATTACCACCTCGCCAGTGGCGACCAGCTCGCGAATTTCCTCGGGCGCCAGGCCTTCGTCCTCGGCGACCTCGGTCATCTCGCGGGTGATGATTCCCTTGCGGGCGGATTCAATCTGGGTCATCGCAATACCTCCGCGGACGTTTGCGTCCGCGCCATCATCACTCATTCTAGTCTTCACCATAGGCGATGCCATGTTCTTCGCATAGCGTGCGCAACTGCCGGATCATGCGCTCCGCACGCGCGAGATGCGCAATCGCGATGAAGTTGGCCAGCGCCACCAGCAACATTGCCGCCGTCGCCCAGTACATGTGCGTTATCACGCTGCCGCCATGGATCACGCCCACACCCTTGGCGTAAGCGACGAACAGCACCGCGAGACCGGCGATTGTCAGCGCAATCGTGATCCGCGTCATGAGGATGTCCTATTGCCCGCGAACGTGATGGCGGTCGAGCGCCGGAATTTCAGGCGAGGGCTCGGTCTCGGCATAGTGCTTGGGCAGGTCGCGTTCAGTGTAGGTCTTCAGCTCCGGACGCTTCGGATCGTAGACCTGCGCTTCCTGCTCGCGGTACCACTCAAGCATCTCCTGCATGTTGCCGTCGCGGCCTTTTTCGGCGATCACGCGCGACCGATGCATCAGCATCTCCTTCGTCTCCACGAAGTCCTTGCGATCGAAGCCCCAGATGCGCGGATGCACGTAGGTGTCCATCCTGATGGCATCGCACGGGCATGCTTCGACGCACAGCCCGCAGTAGATGCAGCGCAGCGTGTCGATTTCATAACGGACCGGGTACTTCTCGACCTGGGGGTCGGGCGACTCGCCCGCTTCTATATATATGCACTGCGCGGGGCAGGCGGTCGCACACAGGTAGCACGCCGTGCATCGGACCGCGCCGTCATCGCGGATGGTGAGTCGATGGCTGCCGCGGAAGTGGTCGGGATAGTGCTTGCGATCTTCCGGGTACTGGACCGTGGTGTAGGCGCGATGCGATTTGGCGAGGCCGACCACGTGCGCCGCGTTGAGCACAAGGTTGCGCGTCAGGTGGTAGCTGGTTACGGCGAGGCCCTTGAGAATTTCGGGAAGATAAATCTTCTCCCAGAAGGTCATTTCCTCGCGTCGTTTCATCTCGGAACCAGCGTAAATCCGTTGTCAGTAAAGGAGTTTTCGCCGCAACGGCGGGCGCGGCGCAGCTTATTGGCTTCTTGGCGCCACTATAGGTTTCGCAAGGAATAGCAGTCAAGTTAGGTTCACTCGCAAGAGCCTGCATCATGCAGTTCACCAAACGTCTGTGCGATCCAGTCGTCCGTGGCGAAGTCACCTGCAGCGTGAGGATTTGGCGCTATCCGCACGTGAAAGCCGGCGGACGCTATCCGCTGGGGAAAGGGTTCATCGAGGTATCATCCATAAGGCAAATCAGCATGGCCGACATCACACCCGAGCTGGCGCGCCGTTCTGGCTTCCTCGGCGTCGTTGATCTGCTCAAGGTCGCCAAGCACGGCTTCGGCGAAAATGTCTATCTGGTCGAGTTCAAGTACCGTCCCGGTTAAGACAGTCGTGCTCCTGAGTGGCACGGGCTTCCAGCCTGTGCTCTCGTGACTTTCGTCGCCGCTCCGCATCCGCTACAGATGGCACGCCATGGAAGCGGCGGCGGCAAAAGTCGAGAGCGGTCTTTCGCGCAGCGATGCGTTCCATACCCTGACCGCCAGCTTCCTGGGATGGACGCTCGACGCCTTTGACTTCTTCGTGCTGGTCTTCGTTGTCCCCACCATCGCCGCTGAGTTCGGACGCAGCGTACCTGACGTCACATTCACCATTTTCCTGACGCTCGCGATGCGCCCGGTCGGCGCGGTTCTCTTCGGATGGCTTGCGGATCGATACGGCCGCCGGATTCCCCTGATGGCCGACATCATCTTCTATTCCGTGGTCGAGGTGTTGAGCGGGCTTGCGCCGACCTATCACAGCTTCCTTTTCCTTCGCGCCCTTTACGGAATCGGCATGGGAGGCGAATGGGGCGTCGGAGCTGCGCTCGCGATGGAGGCGGTCGGGACCAGATCGCGGGGCTTCTTCTCTGGTCTGCTCCAGGAAGGATACGCGGTCGGATATCTCCTCGCGGCGGGAGCCTTCTTCTTTATATTCCCGCACTTTGGTTGGCGCGCCTTGTTCTTCGTGGGCGGACTGCCCGCGCTGCTGACCATCTACATCCGGAGCAAGGTCCCCGAATCAGAAACTTGGGAACGCACGCGTCCAACCGGGCACGACGTGATGCGCGCGATCAAGGCCAACCTCAAGCCCCTCGGCTACCTCATCCTGCTGATGACGATGATGAACTTCGTCTCGCATGGGACGCAGGACCTGTATCCGACTTTCCTGCAGAAGCAGCGCGACCTGAGCGTTCGGACCGTCGCGACGATCGCCATCATATATAACGTCGGCGCCATCCTGGGCGGCCTGGTCTTTGGATACCTCTCCGACAAATGGGGCCGACGCACCATGATGGCCACCGCGGTTGCCCTGGCCGGCCTCATCGTGCCGTTCTGGATCTTCCCGCGATCGCTCGCGATGCTCACGGCCGGCGCCTTCATGATGCAGTTCATGGTGCAGGGCGCCTGGGGCATCGTGCCCGCGCACCTGGCGGAGCTATCGCCGCCGCAGGTCCGCGGTTTGTTCAGCGGGGTCGCATACCAATCCGGTGTGTTCTTCGCATCGTTCGCGGCCTTTGGAGAAGCAATCCTCGCCGAACGCTTCGGATACGCGCATGCGATGGCGGGAACCGCTGCGGTGGTGATGGCCGTGACCGTCGTGGTCATCCTGCTCGGCAGCGAACGCAAGGCCGCCGAATTGTCGAGGCCGCACTAGTACCCATTAGGAGGACTTTCGCTAATCGCTCGTTTGCGCTAAACGAGCGGTATTGTAGGGAGAGCGCCATCCCGTCGGAGGTGAACCCATGAAGTTCGGCATTTTCTACGAGATTTCCGTTCCACGTCCCTGGGGCCGCGAGACGGAGAAGAACGTCTATGACAACTGCCTCGAGCAGGTGAAGCTCGCCGATGAGCTCGGTTTCGATTCGGTCTGGGCCGTCGAGCATCACTTTCTCGAAGAATATTCGCATTGCCCCGCGCCGGAATTGTTCCTGACTGCGTGCGCGATGATCACCAAGAAGATGCGGGTCGGCCACGGCATCGTGGTGTGCGTACCCGAGTTCAATCATCCGATCAAAATCGCCGAGCGCACCGCCGTGCTCGACATCCTGTCGGGCGGCCGTCTCGAAGTCGGCACCGGACGCTCCGCCACCTGGACCGAACTTGGCGGCTTCCGCGCAAATCCCGACGAGACCAAGAAGACCTGGGACGAGTTCGTGCACTGCCTGCCCAAGATGTGGACGCAGGAGCGCTTTTCGTACCAGGGGCGGTCGTGGTCGATGCCGCAGCGGACGATCGTGCCGAAGCCTTACCAGAAGCCCCATCCTCCCATGTGGGTTGCGGTTACCAGCCCCGGCACCGAGATCGATGCGGCAGAGCGCGGGATGGGCAGCCTGGGCCTGACCTTCGGCGGATTCGCCGAGCAGGAAGAAAAGGTCAACCGCTACCGCAAGATCATCCGCAGTTGCGAGCCAGTCGGCGAATTCATCAACGAGTCGGTGTCCACCGTCAACTTCCTGTATTGCCATGAAGACGATGCCGTCGGCGTGAAGACCGGCATGCGCATGACAGGCACCTTCAACTATCTCGCCGCGCAGTTGCTGGCGGCCCGCGAGGCCTATCCGACCAAGTCGTATCCGTCGCTGGGATTGCTGCCTTCGCTGCGGCGCGACGTGGCCGGGCCGGGCGATGCCTCGGGTGCGCCCGAGGGAATCGCGATCGGGAATCCCGCGCGGCTGGTGCGCGAGCTCAAGAAGTGGGAAGCGGTCGGTGTCGATCGCGTCAACTTCCTGCTCAACGCCCTCGAAACGATTCCGCAGGAGCAGGTGCTCAATTCGCTGCGCCTGTTCGCCAGGGAAGTAATGCCGCACTTCGAGAAGAAGGCGGGGCAGGGCGAGACCGCGGCTGCCGCGGCGGGAGCGCGCTGATGCCGCCGCGTTTTGGAACATTGAATGTGGAAGCGTGGGCCAAGGCGGCGTCCACGATCAACGGTTTCAAGACCGACGAGTGGAAGCTCAAGGGCGTGCAGATTCTCGAGCTGCATAACGAGATCGATGACGACCCGGCCGACGCGCTGATTCCCAAGACCATGCATCCCGCGATCCCGGCGTACGCGATCATTAACGTGATGCACGTGCCGGACAGCTCGGTCGGCGCCTTCACGGTCGGCGAAGTGCGTATCGCCGGTCGGACCGGGGTGCGTCCACGCGGCTTTGTGTTACGCAGCTTCTGCGACAGCGAAGCTGCCCGCAAGGAATTGAGCTCTCGATGGGGGTTCCCGGTCGCGCCCGCGGAGGTCAGCCTCGTGCAGCGGCACGATCGCGTGGTCGGCAAGGTGGTGGTTGACGGGAAAACCGTGCTCCACGCCGAGCTGATGGATCGCGACATGATCTCCGGAAACGACATCCAGTACATCGCCTCGATGCACCTGGCGCGCAGCCGCGACGATCAGAAGATGGTGCTGGTGCAGGTCGATCCCGAGTACGCGTTCTCCAAGGCGGAGCGCGGTAATCCGAACCTGGTCACTCTCGATGCGGATGCCTTCGGCGCCGGCGCGCATCTGCGCCTGATGAATCCGATCATGGCGAGCTTCGCGGTGGCGGAGATGACGCTGCCGAAGATTCGCTACATCTGCAATCCGGAACTGCCCGCGATGCAGGGAACGACCAAGGTCGCTGCGTAAGGCAAATCAGAGGTCCGCAGGTTACGCAGATTTCGCCGATTCTGAATCTGGCTTAAATCTGCGAAATCCGCGGATTCTGTTTTTGTGATGTCGGTTCCCTGGCGCTTCGAACATCTCACGCTCGCGAGCGGTCTCAAGATGCGTATCGCGCGGGCCGGCAGCGGCCCGCTGGTCGTGATGCTGCACGGCTTCCCGGAGTGCTGGTACTCGTGGCGCCATCAACTGCGCGGACTATCGGACTCGTTCGACTGCGTCGCTCCCGAGATGCGCGGTTACGGCGAGACCGATGCGCCGGTTGGAGTCGCGAACTACAGCCTCGAGAAGCTGGTCGGTGATGTCGCCGATTTGATTCATGCGCTCGGGCGCGATCGCGCGGTCGTGGTCGGGCACGATTGGGGCGGCGGAGTAGCGTGGGCTACGGCGCTGATGCGCCCGGAGATCGTGGAACGGCTCATCGTCCTCAACTGTCCGCATCTCAAGCGATTCTCGGAGGAGCTGCGGCGCAATCCGCGGCAGATGTTGCGAAGCTGGTACATGCTCTTCTTCCAGCTTCCCGCGCTGCCCGAAGCGCTGTTTCGCGCGCGCAACTATGCCGCGCTCGACAGCGCGCTCAAGAACGGCACCGTGCGCAAGGGCGCGATCACGGACGAAGACATGCGCTACTTCCGCGACGCGTTCAAAAATCCGTACGCGATTTCCGCGGCGATCAACTACTACCGGGCGAACATGCGCACCGGGTTAATGGCGCGATCGGGCGAGGGTGCCTGGATCGATCGCAAGATCGCTGCGCCGACGATGCTGATTTGGGGCGAGCAGGATTTCGCGCTGGGCAAGGAACTGACCTACGACATGGATCGCCTGTTCAGCGGACAGTTCGAACTTCGCTACATCGCGGAGTCGGGACACTGGGTGCAGCAGGAGCAGCCGGAGCAGGTGAATGCTTACATGCGCAAATTTCTGCGACCCTTGGTAGGGGAAAGTTCGTAAAATCCCCAGCTACTCGCGCGCGCTCCTCCTAACACCGCCCGCACTCGGAATTTCTGCTTTACTCGCATTTCAGCCGCAGCTACTCTCGATGCTGGACAAACGCTCGGACCGCAGCCTTTCTCGTAGATCCCGCCTCGATGATCGCAGGGTCTCTGTTTTAGGGGCAGCCCGACCAAGCCCGTAAGGAGGGCTTTCTATGCCCACTAAGTTGTATGTAGGCAATCTTGCCTACGCCGTTAACAATGACGATCTCGCCCAGCATTTCGCGCAGGCGGGAAAAGTCGAGACTGCGACCGTCGTGACCGACAAGTTCTCAGGTCAGTCCCGCGGATTCGGATTCGTTGAAATGTCCGATCCAGCCGAAGCTACTCGCGCCGTTGAAACCCTGAACGACACCGACCTCAAGGGCCGTCGTATCCGCGTCGACGAGGCTCGCGCCTCGACGGGCGGACCGCGTGGCGGCGGCGGTGGTGGCGGCGGCGGTTTCGGTGGTGGCGGCGGCCGTGGTGGAGATCGTCGCCGCGGTGGCGGCGGCGGCGGTGGTGGAGGCGGTGGCGGCGGACGTCGCGATCGCTGGTAATCAGCCGTATCGCAGTTGAATCAAGGCGCGGCAGGAGCAATCCTGCCGCGCTTTTTTTCTCTCGTAAGAATCCTTCTCCCGGAGGGAGAGGAACTTGAGCTAACGGTCATTCTCCACCCACACGTCACCCCACTTCGCATCGCGCGCGTCGCGATACGCTTCCTTGTCGCGGCGTGAAACGACGATACGCTCCGCGCGGCCTAGCGACGTGCACAAGTCCAGCACGACATGCCCGCCTCTTTTCAGCGGGTGCTTGATGACGCGGCTCGCGGTCGGGCGGCTCGATAGCGGCGATTTCGTCGCGACCAGGTAGGAGAATTTCTCAACTTCGTACGGCAGCGTTCCCGACTTCGCACGGCGATGCCGCGGCGTGCGCTCGACCCGAGTGTCGAAGTGACACCAGTCGCCGCTCGCCATCGGACATCCAAGCGCGTGCGTGCACGGAGCCGCGATCGCTGCGCCGGCTCCGATCAATTCATCGCGCGCGGCCAGGATAGTAGCGAATCCGTGCGGCGTTCCGGGCTCGACGATCGCGATTCCCATCCGCGCCGCTGGCCATGCGCGCGCGATGACATCCCTCGCATCCGACGATGGCAGTTCACCCAGCGCGTAGGACGCGATCACGAGGTCGTGATCTTCAAAGCTGCCCGCTCGTTCGATCGCAGACTTGACGAACCTTGTCTCCACACTCGCATCGACCGCCGAAACCATGCGCCTGCCCAGATCGAACCATCCGTCGTCGCGATCGATGAGCGTTGCTTTCCGCAAACCCTCGAAAGCTTCGCGTGCCGCAATCGTTGCAGTTCCCGGGCCGCATCCGAGATCGAGGACGCTGGCGATAGCGGGTTGCATTGGCTCCAGCGCGGCCAACACCAGCCGGTTGACCTGGAAGATCGCCGGCATCCGCGTCAGCGCGTACGCGATGCGCACGTCGGGAATCGCAAATGAGGGTGCCCGCTCCGTATCCGGCGATTGGTAGTGCCGCCCCAGCCGTTCTACGGCAGCGGCGAGTTTCCGGGCCGGGATGCTTGCCGCTTCCGCTTCGATGGCCCGTTCTGTTTCCTCCGGTAGTTTCATGGATTCGGTGCAAGCGCCCCCACGATCCGCGCGGAGCGAGGGTGCTTACTCGCGCGGGCGGCTTTGGTATCTTCTTTCGCCGTGCAAACGTCCAAATTTTCCAGTCAAAAACACTATCAGACGCTCCGCCTTTCGGTATCGCTCCTCGCGGCCGCGATAATCTTCCTCGCCGCACCCGCGTTCGCGATGCCCGAGCAAGGCACCAGCTCACAGCCGCTGCGCAACGTCGCCGGCATCGTGCAGCATCGCAACGGAAAGATCGTGCAGGTAGGCACGGCATTCTTCGTCGCCGTTCCCAGTCACGTCTTCGAAGGGCGGGCCTTCGTCTACCTGGTGACGGCGCATCACAATCTTCTGGATTCCAACGGCAAGCCCGCGGACGGGTTGGCGCTGACTTTCGAAGATGCCAAGACCGGCATCACGCGCGAAGAAGGATTGCCGCCGGAAGCCAAGTGGGTGCTCGACCCCTCAGGGGAAGCGATCGATGTAGCCGCCACGCCGTTCAATCCTGCCGGAGCGAATATCGCGCCGATCCCGCTCGGTTCGATCATGGCGACCGAAACCGAAATGGCAGCGCTCGCCGAGACCGGCGCGCAGACTTATTACCTGACCGCCGCGAGCGTCGGCATCAGCAGCCAGCGCTTCGAGGCGCTCGCACGATTTGGCCGCGTGTCGGTCGCACGTCCGTTCGAAGCCGAAGTCCCCGGCGCCGGCGTTCAGCGCTTGTGTTTCATGGATGGCGGCGGAACGCCGGGGTTCTCCAGCGGTGCGCCGGTGTTCGTGCAGGCCGGCCTTCGCTTCGTCTTGTGGGGAATTTTGGAATCGACCAACTCAGCGAGCACCAGCCCGACCTTCCAGGGCTTGGCAGGATTGGTGCCGGCGAGTTCAGTCGCCGAGACGGTGGAGGCGATGGCGGCGGCGCAGGAAAGAAACCTGCACGCGCCGCGCTGATCCGGTATCGCTCCAGGGCATCTCTTGCTTTGAGTTTACAAGCTCGATAACCAAGGTAGTTCTGCTATCGCTCGAAGTGCTCCCCGGTAGCTCAGTCGGTAGAGCAGACGGCTGTTAACCGTCGGGTCGCTGGTTCGAATCCGGCCCGGGGAGCCAAAAACTCTAGTAAATATCAGCATGATTTTCGTACATTGCCGGTAGGCGTTTGCTTTCCATCCTCATTTCCGGCAAATTTCCGGCAAGCCAGAAGAGGGGGTTTGTCATGCCAAGCATTTATCAGAATCGCTCAGGTAATTGGGAATGTCGCATCCGTCGCCGCGGATTTCCTGTTCAGACAGCCACGTTCGATACGAAGGAGGAAGCGAAAGATTGGGCCTCGACCGTCGAGGGCGATATGGTTCGCGGGCGCTTCGTCGACCAACGCGAAGCCGAGTGCACTACTCTGGCCGAAGCCTTGGAACGCTACGAGCGCGAGGTCTTGCCGCGTAAGCGCCACGAGCGCCAGGAGAAGAGCGTCGTTAAGACATTGCTCCGGCACCAGATCTCCCAAACGATACTGGCAAGGGTGCGGTCAAAGGATATCGCCTCTTACGCTGCTTGGCGTCAGGCAGCCGGGATCGGACCGCAGCAAGTCCGTTTAGACCTGGGCCTGTTGTCGCACCTGTTCAACATAGCCCGCCGCGAGTGGGGCTTGGAGGGGCTGGGAAACCCGGTTGAGTTGGTGTCCAAGCCACGGCGCCCACCGGGCCGGAACCGGCGGTTAGAACCGGGCGAGGAAGATCGGTTGGTGGCAGCAGCTAAGGACTACAGCAACGAGCTTCCAGCATTCCTTGTGCTCGCGTTGGAAACCGGCATGCGCCGCGCCGAATTGGCGGGCCTTAGCTGGGATCGAATTGACTACGAGCGCCGAACCGCTTACCTGCCCGACACAAAAACCGGCGAGCCTCGGACCGTGCCGCTGTCGCCGCGAGCCCTCGATACCCTGAAGTCACTGCCCCGCCGAATGGATGATCGGCTATGGTCAATAGGTTTTCTGGATTCATGGACGAAAGCGTTTCGGCGGACCTGTGAGCGCGCCAAAATTAAGGATCTCAACCTTCACGATCTCCGCCACGAAGCGACGAGCCGCTTTTTTGAGCGCGGGCTAAGTATTGAGAAAGTGGCCGCGATCACCGGACACAAGACCTGGGCGATGCTACGCAGGTACACGCATCCACGTCCTGAAGATATCGCCCGTGAACTCGCAGCGAAGGCGTGAAGTGCCGCGAGCTCAAGATCGAGGGATTGCGCTGGCACGATCTGCGCCAAGAAGCCACTAGCCGGTTGTTCGAGCGCGGACTCGGGCTGCAGGAAGTTGCGGCGATCATAGGCCACAAGACATGGGCTATGCTTAAGCGCTACACGCATCCCCGAGCCGAGGACCTCGCGCGAAAGCTTGCGACCCAAACGAAAGTAGCCGCACAACCTTGATAGGTGATTTTGATTCAGTGCAGAGATCGCAATGTTACGTAAGACTCGTGCCGTCGTGAAAGCAAGGCGCAAACTGGGCTAATGGTGCGGCGGGAACGGCCGCCGCTATGAGTGGCTAGAAGACGCGCGTGAAACTCGATCGGTAGCAACGAAAATGAGGAACGTCGCATGTGGCCTCCGAGTCTGCTACCGTGTTCTTATGGTGCTCGATCGCCCTTGACGGAAGAGGTGAGACGTAGTGAAGAGCAAAGCACGAAAACATGAAACTCCAAAGACAAAGACGCTCGTGCTCAATGGGATCAAAAGTCCTCGCTCTTTGGATGATCTTATCGAAAGTCTGAAATCAGAGGTCACTGAGACGGACATTCGCGAAACGGTTTGGGACTTGATGGATCAGGGCAAAGTCAATCTGACTTGGGACCGAAAACTGGTTGCAGACTGACGGCCTGATCCTCTCGACTGAGATATAAGAGCCCACCATCCGCTTTTATCTTTTCTATACCGCGTTGCGTCGTTGACCCCAAATGGCAGACCCTAGGCGGGAAGATCGCCTCTATCCAGATCGCGCTGAAGACCAGCGATCGAGATTCCAACGAGACAGAGACCGCATCATATACACGTCTGCGTTTCGGCGACTCGCTGGCGTGACCCAAGTCGTATCGGCTGCTGAAGGTCATATTTTCCACAACAGGCTGACCCACACGTTAGAAGTCGCCCAGATCGCGCGCAGAATCGCAGAAAAACTCCTCCGAGAAGAGGCCAAAAATACAATCGAGGCGGCCGGGGAATTAGACGCGGAGGTGGTCGAGGCAGCGGCACTATCTCACGACCTCGGGCATCCGCCGTTTGGCCATATCGCCGAGGAGGAACTGCACCAGCTAGCTTCCGCTCAGGGCCTAAAAGACGGCTTTGAAGGTAATGCTCAGTCCTTCCGAATCGTCACTAAATTGTCCCGCCGGAGTGCTAAGTTTCCAGGTTTGAATCTTACGCGCGCGACGCTAAACGCTATTCTTAAATATCCCTGGCTCCATACTTCTCGTTTGCACAAATGGGGCGCTTACAGCAGTGAGAGAAGCGATTACCAATGGGCGCGCGCGTCAACTCCCGGACCCGAGAAGAGTGCGGAAGCCGAGCTAATGGATTGGTCCGACGACATCGGTTATGCCGTCCACGACGTAGAGGATTTCTATCGAGCCGGGTTCATTCCGCTCGATCGACTGCTGACCGATGATCGCGAAGTAGATCGATTTTTGGACAACGTCTTCGAACGCCGCAAACGGCAGCACAATCTCAGCAAGTATCCTGAGAAGGATTTGTCCTCGGCGTTTCAGGAATTGCGAAGGTTCTTTGCGGGCGTAGTTCCAGCATCGTTGCTCCAGCCATATTCGGGGACCCTCGCTCAGCGATCAGCTCTTCGTACGCTCACGTCTATTCTTATTGGACGATACGTGACTGCGATTCGGCTTCGAAAGCCGGGCTCGCGACAACAGAAGCGCGTTTCAATTGAGCCAGCCGCAGAATTCGAAGTTCAAATCCTGAAGCAATTGGCTTGGACATACGTGATCGAGAATCCGTCTCTGACGACACAACAATACGGCCAACGCAGAGTCATCCGCGAACTCTTTGAAATCTTCGTTGATGCTGCGCGGTCCGGCAACCGGATGATCTTCCCGATCCCCTACGCGGAGCTCTTGGAAGAGGCCGATCGAACAACAACGAAGAAGGACCTAGGCCGGATCAGGGCCGTTGTCGATATGATTGCAGGAATGACTGAACAAGCTGCCATAAATATGCATCGGCGGCTGACCGGGGCGTCCCTGGGCTCGGTTACGGATATAATTGTTCGTTGATGGTACACGCGGCGGGATCGCGCGGGGCGAAAAATGGTTTGCGAGTCGAGACAGAGCGTTCATGGAGCCCCAACGCCACCGCTCAAGTAGGGACTCGGTCCGCAGCGAACGGGACGAATTCCACCGTCGGACTTTGCGATCACCGCGACGCCCGGAGTATGAAGGGCGAGCCAGGTAGGACTGTGCTCACTCGAAGTAGCGTCGAAGATAGCTTCACCAACGACGGCAGGCTTGCCAGCCAATCGTAGGTCGCGGTCGATTGCTTCGGCGACCCAGATGAAACGCGAAAGCCTCGCCACGCGGTATTCACGGCAGAGCGTGTCATCGACTCGTCCCTTCAGGGCGAACTTGAACTCGTTCGAAGGAATGGCATATGTGCGAAGCGCCATTCGTTTGCGCCGGACTCTTTTCAAGAAGTCAGCGGACTCAGGAATTTCAGCTTCTACCCGATGAGCCAGTCCTTCCAGAAGGTCCGCTGCTTGACGCTCTACCGGATCAGGTGGAAGCCAGAGCTTGTCAGGCAATGGTACAATAAGTGACTGCCAGGGCGCGTACTGATCTGCAAATACATCGTTAACCGCCAGATATGGCCCGCGCTGATCGTCGTGACGGATGAACTCGATCCAATCCCCCGCGCCGCTACGTGGACGGCGCCGGTATCCGCACAGTACAAAGACGTGATCCTCCGTCGTTACTAGGAAAGGGAACCCCGAGTTGAGATAGCGACAGCAGATCCGGAAAATTCTGGTATCCCAGAGTCCGGGATGTTTTTTCCGAATTTTAGCGGACGGCCTACGCGGTGGCTGGGACCACGGCGCGGCAGGCGAACTGGGCAGATTCTCGATATCATAAAATATTGGTGGGAGCCCGAAAATTCTCAACAGCTCAAGGAGCTGTTGGACGGTCAATCCGCTCGAGGGTAAAGGACGGCCCATTCCGAGTCCCGGATCAGCAGACAGACTGACCTCCGCCATCGTTTTCCGCTCCACATCTCCGCGCCGATAAGCGAGGTAATGACACATCCAAATCCCAGCGTGCGCACAGCGCCCCAGTTGCGTGTCTTGTTGGACGAACGGCATGCCCTCGACAGTCAGAGGCTGCCCGAAGAAGTTGACTGGGTCTTTGATTTTGACTCGCACTGCATCGTCCAGACCAGGCGGCGGTTTAAGGACGGCGCGCCCGACACGCCCCAGTTCGGAAGGTCGTATGACTACGTACCCGAGATATCCAGAATTGGCCGGCAAGTCCCAAATCTGATGCTGAGCCAAAGGAGAGCGGAAGAAGTGCAATCGGTGCGCGCTATTGGGAACGGGCCCGAAAGCACGCGAATAGAATGTGGAGAACTCACTTCTGTAGTCTCGATCAATGTATCTCGTCTCAATCGCAACAGTCGAAGCACCACCCAGCCTGGCTACCTCAAGACACCGTTCCAGCGGTAGGGAGTTAACGCAAGGATAGCGGTCAAGGAGCGATCTCCAGTCAGCGTCTGACCCGAGAACGAGGAGCTCCGCGGGGTCGGGTTCTTCCCAACTCACGGTAAGAAGAGTTAACCCAATTTGAGACTTCCCGATTTAGCTTCGGCCTGTCGACGGACTTTCGCCATCTCGTCCAGATCTCGCTGAAGAGCCGTTTGTTTCGAAGCCGTTAGCAAATCGAGCGGTTTGTCGGGATCGAGACCCGCAATCGGCGTCGGGGGCGGCAGGATGCCCAGTTTCTTCCGCTGTTCATCCATCGATTTTTCCTCGGGGCAGAACTCTTTGAACGCGGATATAGCCGAATAGCCAAGCATGTCAAGAGCTGCCTTTGTTCGACGGATCCATCGATTCACTTGTGACGAGCGCGTTGTAGATAAATCTCCATCTCTCTTCCGTCTGCGGCTGCAAACCTCTAACCCTTAGGCTCGCTAACACACGTACTTCGGACTCGGGTATGTGACGTTCGCGAGCGACGCTCCGCAAGCCACTCGGGACAACTCCGCTGCTGCGGTTACCACCATCCACTAGTGGCCCTAGCGCGTCCTCCAACCGCCGGAGAGCGTCTGCACCCGGGCGCTTACCGCGGCCCAATTCCAAGGCATTGATATAGGCGCGCGAAAGACCTGTCCGCCGGGATACCTCGGCCAGACTCCAGCCCAACCCGGCGCGGGTGTCCTTAAGACGTTTTGCAAACCCGTGCTCATTCTCAGAAGACAGCTTTGTCTGCAACTCTTGACATCACTCCTCGTTTCGTTTACATTTCTGTCAGCAATTATAGACACCATTGGAGGTCATATCAATGAGCCAAGTCACAGAAACGCACCACGAACTTTCACTCGCCATCAGGGCCACGAACGGCGCTACGTGGAAGACGGACGAGTTTCGCCTCCACGAAAAGGTGGGGCGAGTTCTGAGAGTTGCTGTGGAACACTTTGTCAAGGAGGGGGTCATGTCAAAAGGCGACTACGTTTTGGCTTTGGTAGTCCAGGGCCAAGCTAAAGACCTGCCCGACTCGCAAACGCTAAAAGAGTCCGGTGTGGTCAATCACTCGACTCTGGCAATTCTCGCTCGAAGCCCGCAGGTTGATGGCTCATGCAAGAAGCTGTCCTTTTGAAACTTCTGGACGAAGAAGTTGCCTCGTGCGCCGACGATGAAGTCCTAAAGTCAGCGGCGATTCGTGTCTGGAGAGCCGGAAGCAATATTATGATCGGATTTGACAAGGGGAGGGATGGCAGGGCAGGTGCTTTCAGGCTCGGCTGCGCGTATTTCGACGCTCAGCCGCCCTCGGTCGCCATGGTCGACCCTACGACCGCCCTAGATCTACCCCTCGAGAGGTGGACACCTGGCGTTCCCCATGGCCTTCACCCGGTCACGGGGAAACCCTTTGTGTGCATCCAAGGCGTGGCCGAATATCACATCCATCCTTCACATTTGGGCGATAGCTGGGATCGCTATCGAAACCGTTATCGGATTCTCCAAACGGCAAAGCGACTCCTTCAAAAGGCCGGGGTCATTCCATGAAGTTGGCTATCCAATCCGACTGCTTGAATCAGGCGCGCGAATTCTTCGAATCCGCAGGCTCGCACGGCAGAGAAGGAACCGGTCTCCTATTCGCTACGCCTCAAGAAAATACTCTCTTGGTAACGAGATTCATTGCACCTGATCAAATCGCCGGCATCGATTCCTGCTGGGTCGAAGTCACCTTGAAGGGCAAGCTCGAAATCGCTGCGGCTCTCGGGCCCAACGAGCTAATAGCAGCAAGGATCCATTCGCATCCGGCCGGGGCCTTTCACTCGTCAGTGGACGATCGAAACCCTGGCCTTACTGCCGAGGGTGCCTGGTCGATCGTCGTCCCATTTTATGGCTTAGGTCTGCGGCGAGGAATTAACGTGTGCGCAATCTATCAACGTAAAGGCGGTAAGTGGCGAAGACTCACTTCCGATGAGATCGCTGAACAGATCTCCGTAGTCCATGACTGTTGATCCGCGAATCGAGTTCATCGGCGCGACTGTAGAGTCGTCAGACGCTGTGTGCGTAGCGAAGCGACTGGATGCACTCCATATCCGTGTTCGCGGCACCGATGCTAGCGCTCTGCTACTTCTCAGTCTCGTCAATCTGCTCGCTCGTATTTTTCCAAATGTTACGGTCGAAGCGCCTCATAAGCGCATCGATCTTGCGATCTTTGGGAAGGGAGAGGTATCAGAGTTAAGCAAGACGCTCGTCCACAATCTCCGGCCCTCGAATTCAATCGCTCCGACGCGAACAATTGTTGTCGACACAGGGACGGGAACGAGTGGAGCCGATATTTATGTGGCGGCCGATACCTGGACAGTCGCCCTCGGGCGCGCGCCGCTCGATCGCTTAGAGGGAATGGGACCGGCTCAGACCGCCGCTGCCGCTCTCGCTGCCTCCGAAGTCTTCCGAGAGGCTCTTCCAGAGCTACCCGGGATGCGCCTAGATGAGATTCCGTTTTTTTGGAATCTGCTCGACTATCGCACTACAAAGGCGCCTCAACAATTCCCTGTTTATCCGGTCGACGCAATATGTTTTGGCGCCGGATCTGTTGGTTCCTCGATTCTGTATGCCCTCGTGCTCGGCAATGCTTCAGGCCGGCTAATTTTCGTCGATCCAGACCGCGTGTCTTCGAGAAATCGCTTTCGATATCCGCTCTTGCTCGCGACCACAGCGGAACCAAAAGCAAAATGGATACAAAGGATGGCTTCAGGATCGCAGATGCGAGTCCAAGCCTATGCAGAGTCCGCGGCGGGTTTCATCTATCGATATCCGCAGCCTATCGCCGTGGCTATCGCTGCGGTGGACAACCTGTCTGCACGACGCGACATCACCGACGCTCTAGCCCACACTACATTGAATGCCGGAGTTGATGGCATGAAATTCCACGTGAGTCGTCATCACTTCGCCGACGGTTACTCTTGCGAGTATTGCCAGTATGTAGACTTGGGCGAAGCGGTGGACGAGGTCGCTATGTATGTTGAGCTGACTGGTTTGAAAGCCGGTCGCGTTAGACAGTTACTGAATGGCGAACAAATCGGGGCCGACGATCTACAATGCATGGTTAACAGTGGCAAACTCTCACCCAGAAGAGCTTCAAGCGATCTTATAGGCGGGCGTCTGCACGATGCGCTCAGACTTCGTCTGTATGAACAAGCCTCGGTACCAGTGACCTCTGGAGCTCTGGCGATTGCGGCGCCCTTCGTGCCCGCTTTAGCCGGTAGCGTACTCGCGGCAGAGCTGCAAAAGCTCGGTGCTCACAGGACGGGCGTCCTCTTGAATCGAAGAATTGATATTGACTGTTCTGGATTTCCTACGGGTTTCCAAAGTCAGCCATTGCAGGATTCAACGGGTCGCTGTCTTTGCCACAACGCTTTCCGAATACGACAATACAAGTCGATCTGGAAGCAGTAGCTGATCCATAGGATGGGCGGGCTTTGGAGCCGCTGCCTTATTGGGGAGCAGGCCACAGGTGCATCCGTGGATTGTTCGGGGGTCTATCGATGCGAGGCTTGCGGATTTGAAATTATGCGAGAGCATCTTCAATTGCTGCCAACGAGGCTTTGTGTGCGGGTCATAATTTCAGTTTTTTGAAGCACCTCGATCTAGGGGGTCATGTTCGTTGGCATTTGGTGATTGCTTTGAGGAACAAGAATCCGAAGCAGCCAGAAAATCCTCCGCTATGCACGATGAACCCGAAAGGCAAAAAACGATCTTGGGAGTCGTTCGTATTTGTCGTGTGCCGAGTCCAAATCTGCGATCTGCGCTACAGCGCGAGCAACGGCTAACAGCTCGAGTGGGCGAATGTTTTCTTGCATGAACGCAAGCACTCGCTCCACGTCATAATCGATTCCAAACATCTCATTAAGTTTTCCCCTCAGTTGGCGTAGCCGTTGGCTCCTCGGCAGGTTGAGCGGGTACATCGGGATGTACGGCTTGGACTTGACCTGTGAATCGGTTAAGGCGAAAGAACCACAAGCTTTGTAATACCTGTGCCTGTCCCGCAGGTAGATAGAATCCACCGCTCAGAATTGCTGCTACAATCAAAGCAGCCGCTAGAATGAGCGCCGCTTTAACTCGGTCGGACATTTAATTTCTTCTCTCGCTTCCGCGTGGCCTTTTCGAGGGCACCCATAAATCGCTCTCGACTAATTGGCGGAATGGGAATGTCTCGCGTTTTTCGGTCCGCCGAGACTTGTTGCTGTTTTCTCTCGTTCTCCAGGTTCCTTCATAATGTGCTTCTCGTACTCAAGCAGCTCTGGCCGATTCAAAATTTCCATAATCAGATGAGCCGGAACCACCATCGTGATTCCAGAATGCCACACCTGCTTGGAATCCCTTACCCCCGTTAGCTCATCAAGAACGCGCAGGGGAAGAATGCCGTGGACCAAGCCTAGCAAGTACAAGTCGCCATGCCCGCGCAGCCACTGCGCATCATTCCCTTTCTTTTTGTCGAGCTTGGTACCAATGGTTTCTCGGGCGAAAACAGGGGAGCCGCTGAATCCTTTAAGTGAGAACGTTTCAATCCAATGGTACAAGGCGTCTCCGTAGTACTTCGTGCGAAAAGGCTCAGATGCCATCATCGCAATGTTCCCGCTGCGGACCATCGGAGTTATCTTGTCTGACCCGGCCAGCGTCCTAAACAAGCCGACCATATAGATCGGGTCACCTACGCCTATACCTCTTTCGCCAGTCGGATCAGGTTTCACGAAGTATTTGTCAATCTGGAAAGCACTATGTGGGTACTCAACAACGTCCAGGCTCCACGGATAGACCGCGGCATCAACCGATCTGTCGGAATGTCGCCACCAACGCCAGCGCCCGAAGCTCCGCAGATTGTGAGATTTCTCACTTTTGTGGTTTATTCGAATTGAAAACCGACTTGGCTCGGGCAGGCGACGAATCACATGATGAGCCGTTACGAGGTAATATTTGAGGGTTCGATTGGCCCGCTCGACTTCCACTAGAAAGCCAGTTCCGCGAGCTTGAAAGCCTTTATCCGTTTCCTCGCCGATATAGACCACGCATCGACGACCTGCTTCAGGAAAGCGCATGGTCTTTCCCTATAAGGCTTGCTCGATGTCGACAACCTTGGGAGGATGGTCGTAATGTTCGCTCCATGCGGCCATTAGAGCGCCTCACCCTTACCTGCGTCGAGGCGATACGTACCTAGATCGCTTCCGAGACGAACTGTCGAGACTTCAATAAGAGTTCGCCTGATTTATCTAAATCGGCGGGCTCTCCAAGGCCCGTAGCCATCGCCGCATATGAGATTCGGGTAACAAAAGCTCGCTGGTACTCGTGGACGGGCCTAATTCGTTAGCCTAGAGGCCACGCCGGGCGCAGCGCACGGGTTCTTCGCCCTTCTAACAAATGATTAAACTTCGAGAGCACAGCAGCGAGCGCGTCTCCATTCGACACTGTCTAACAACCACAGCTTTCCGCTTTCAAGCCCACCTCCTAAACGAACCAACAACTGTGCCCGAGATGCACAGATCGCGAGGGCATGTCAATACAGTTGTTAACTGCGAGACATGGGTGTTCCGCAGATTTGAAAAAGGGACGATAATCTTAATCGTAGGCATTAAGGACTATGTGCTTGGTCAGCACTACCGAACAGTTCAGCGCGCTTGCACGCGAGCACAACGCGCAAGCGCCAAGCCCCGAGCTTAAAACGTTCGTGCAGTTAAAAGCAGCTTTTCACAGACGACCAGGTTCACAAAAAGCTGCTCGGGCGACCTCAGGTCGGGGGTCGCCACATGCAGAGGATCGAACTTACTGAGCCGGGGGATATTTCGTCCAGTTACGGCGCGCGACTCCTCAGGATCGCGCCCTCCACAAAATGTCGCGGCATGCCGGCGTCGTCTAACGCACGCCACAATGGAGGCTCGTTTAGAATCCACGAATCTGAATCCCTCAGCAAATAAAGGTGGGAAAAGATGGAACCACAACTCGATACAAGTTCGCGTGCCCGCGCCTTTTACACGACCAATGAACTGGCTCTGCTGCTCAATACTTCCCCGTCCGCGATCCGCATGGCGCTTTCGCGTGGCGGGACGAACCTGCCGCCGCGGGTCAAACGTGGCCGTAAGTGGATCTTTCCCGCGCTCGCCTACGAGCGATGGATCGCAGAGCTCAGCGAGCGCGCGGAACTGGAATCGCGACCGCGGCGTGGGCGCGGACGTCCACGAAAGATCGCAGCGTGACGGTCCTACTCGCCCTGCAAGGACCGAGAGAACCGAAAAGGCTCACGCGCGATCGGTTCACGGCTACGAACAGAGTGCAGGAGGAGTCATGAGCAATCAGAGCAGAGCAGCGGCCGGTTGCATGCCCGCGAGAAAGATTTTGAGTCTAATCAAACATCCTTCCGCCGAAGAGCGCGACCGGTTTTGGAGTGAGTGGGATGAATCCCACGCTCGTAAATTAGAGGAACGCGTCAAGCTGAAGATGACAACCAAGCCGCGTAAACGGGACCAAGTGCCCAGTGTGGATTTCTGATCAGGCGATACGATCTCAACCGTCGTGCGTCGGAACGGAGAGTTTCGAAAGTGCTCAGATCGATGATCACTTCAAGTCCGCTCAGCATTCGTCTCTCAACTTTCGAGAATCAGCTTCTGGTGCAAGCCGCCGATCGAACCGGCAAGACAAAGACCGAGCTGATTCGCGAGGCGGTTCGTCGGGTCGTGAAAAACGAATTGGATGTGGCACGCGATGACGCGCTGGAAAAGCGTCTCACGGATGCTATCCGCGCGGTCGCCGCGGAGGTGGCAACCGAGCAGCGACAGATTCGCGGGGAAATCGTGCAACTGCGCAAACAGTTGGCTCCGATCGCGGAGTGGCTCCGCTTGCTGATCAACGACGCCGCTGCCCGGCCGCAAACTAATCAGCCAGAAAGGGGAATGCGCCGATGAAATTCCTAAGAGTCACACTTTTCGCAGTTGGACTACTTCTCGTGGCTGGAGCGTTCCCGCGCGCCGGTACGCTCGAGTTTTGGTACTACGCGGCGGGCGGTCTTCTCTGCTTCATCGTCGCCGTCAAGCTCAAGCCCGAGCTTTCCGAAGATAAGGGTCCCGACGTCATCCATGCGTGGGGACCCCGCCTGGCGAAGAGCGTCACTGAGGCGCGAGCCGCTATCGCCCCGGCTATTGAACGCGCCGGAGCAGATGTTCAAATCGCACCGGGACTGGCCCTGGACAGCGACGCCGCCAGTCGCGACTTTGCGATATTCGGCGCGACGGGCAGCGGCAAATCGACGGTTCTTTGGTGGTTTACTCAGCAGCTCCTGATGTCAGCGGGCCGCGCCCTAATCAACGACACCAAAGGCGAACTTGTCGTCTTGCTCAAAGGCGAGCTCACGGCGCTGAACAGACCATTGGACCTGATCATTGAGGTTGGCCTTCGCTCAACCGCCTGGGCATGGGCGGTCGGGGTTGACGTGTTCAGCAAGTCTCCTTCGGTTTTAATCGAGCGCGCCCAAGCATTGGCGGATCGCGTAGTCGAAGCACCGGCGCAGGCTGCAGAAAACGCCATCTTCTATACCGCCGCGAAGATTGTCACTCGCGCGTGCACTATCGAGCTTTGCGCGCGACACGGAGCCGCTTGGGGCTTTCGCGAACTCGGCGAGGTTTTGAGCTTGCCCTACGAGGAGCTGCGAGAGCTCTTGAAGGACCGTTCCGGCGCACTTCGAGCCCTGGGTACGGGGGACCGCTACACGTCTTCTGTTATCGCGACCCTCGCACCGGCCGCCGACCGCTGTACCCGGCTGGGCGCGTTGTTTTCGGATCGTAAGGGGTTTTCGTTCGGCGCCTGGATGCGAGCAAAGACGGCGGCGCAATTTGTGGTGCTGGTTGCCGATCCCGCGATAGAAGATCTCTCTCGCTGGCTCGCGGGCGCGATTACCGCAGTGGTGGCCACTGCGATGCTCGACACCGGGGTTCGGCGCGAGGCCCGCGAATCAGGGCGCGCGACAACGTGGTTGGTTCTTGACGAATTCGCGAGTCTAGGGCGTCTCGACCAAATCCAGAAAATCGCCAGCCTCGGCCGCAGCCTCGGGGTTCGTCTGGTTCTCGCGCTGCAATCGTATTCGCAGCTCGAACAGACTTACGGCGAACACGGCGCGCGTTCGGTTATGGCCTGCTGTTCGAATGCGGTGCTGCTCCAGGTCGCCGCGGGCGCTGCCAGTGATCAGCACTTCTGTGCGGAGCTGATCGGCAAGCGCACCGTGAAGCGGCGCACTATCTCGACGAGTTCGACCGAATCGAAAGACAAACAGCAATCCGAAATCTCCACGTCCAAGAGCACCAGCGAAAATTGGCATTACGCGGAGGAATACCTCGTTCCTCCACCGTCTTTTCGCAGCGCAATCGGCGTCACACCCAGTGGCGTGACGGGCTTCGTGCTTACCCCAGCGGCAACCGTCCTCAACCCGGCGACTGGACAGTGCGATCCTCTGGTTGTTCTGTGCCGGTGGCCGTTTGCGCCGCGAGTGGAAGAGCTAGAGGCGCAACTCGACGGCCTCCAAGCGCCGAACCTGCTTTCGAAACGATCCCCAGCCGCGCCGGGTCCGCTTTCTGACCTGAATGGCGCCGCCGGGCCATCCAAACTTTCAAAACCTGAATCCTTCGATGCGGAGATGAAAGCGGTACTGGAATCTATCGAGCAGCTCGCGGGGGTGCACCATGCGTGAAACAAACACGACCCTCAAGCTTATTCTCATCGCAATTGCCTTGATGTCGTCCGCTGCGGTGCTTGGCTTCGCGATGGATCCACCGCTTCACGCGATGTTCTGGATGTTCCCATAAAGGGCCGTCTGGCGTTTCGGGAGGAGATGAGAGGTGCTGACCGTCACGCGCCTTAACAGTTCCGCAAAAGCCATCCTCGACTACGCGGAAGCCAAGACCGAACCCGAGCGACACCGCGGCATCGAAGACTATCTGGCCGCGTCATCCGGAGCGCAGGGCAGGTTCGTCGGTGAGATCGCCGACCTGCTCGGACTGGCGCAATACGACAGCCAGATGGTCGAGAAACTGCTGGCGGGTTGTGACCCGAAGAGTGGGGAATTCCTCGTTGAAACGCGCCCGGGGTATGAGCACGCGCCGGGTCTGGACCTGACCTTCTCGGCTCCCAAAACCGTGACTGTGCTCTGGGCAACCAGCGGCGAGGAAACGCGGCGGAAAATCGAGTCAATCCATCGTCACGCGGTCGATGCGGTGTTGAAGGTCGTCCACCAGGAATTCATGTGGGCGCGGCGGGGGCATGCCGGGGAGGAAAGACTTAAGGCCCAGGGCCTCAGCGTAGTTTACGACCACTTCACCAGCCGGCCGGTTTTGGACGAGGCGACGAAACGGGCCCACGTCGATCCGCAGCTGCACAGCCACGCGATTCTGATGAATCTGGCCCTCGGCGCCGACGGCAAATTCTCAACCATCGATGCAGGCGGTGTATTCGCCAACGTCATCGCGCTGGGCGCTGCCTATCGCGCGGAACTCGCGCGAGGCCTTGAAAACCAGCTCGGGCTCGCCGTTGAGCGCGACGGCGATTCGATCCGCCTGGTTGCTCCAGAATCCGTGCACAAGCAGGCAAAAAACTGGTCGGCGCGTGCCGGGCAAATTCGCCGGGCACTGCTCAACGCAGGCGTCGATCCGAACGCGCCTTCGATTGAGGAACGCGAGAACGCACGACTCCAAACCAGGGCCGAAAAGGACTACCGGGTCTCGCCTGACGCTCTCCAAACCATGTGGCGGGAAGAAGCGCTGGCGCGCGGAATTAGCCCCGGAACGATCGCCCAATGTCGCGAGATGGCCCTCCGGGGTGCACTTTCCGAACCGCATAAAGCGTTCTCTGCCGATGAGATTTTAGCCAAGGCAACGGCACACGAATCAGTCTTCCAGCGTAAACACATCTTCAAGCAAATCGCCCTCGAAGCGCAGACCATTCGGGACATGGGTGCGCAGGAGATTCTTGCGGAAACCGCCAAGCTGCTCGGCCAGGACCAGCGTGTAGTTACTCTCGATCGTCACCGGGAAATTTTCACGACGACAGAGATTCTCGACCTCGAAAGTCGTACTGATCTTCAGCTTGGGAAGATGGCGTCTGCCATCGGCTACACAATTGACGAACACGCGATCCCGCGAGCCATTGCCGCCACCGAGAAAGCAATTGGTCGTACGCTCAACTCTGAGCAAAAAGATGCCATCCGACACGTCGGTGGCGAGGGCGGAATCAAGCTGATCCAGGGCCACGCCGGAGCCGGAAAAACTACCGTCGCGTACGGCATTCGCGAGGCCTTCGAGGGGGCAGAGCACAGAGTCTTGGGAGCCGCACCGAGCGCCAAAGCGGCCAAGGAATTGGCAGACGGCAGCGGCATTCTCTCCTCCACGATTCATCGGCTCCTCGCGGATCTAGAGCCTTGGCGCGACCGCCAAGGTCGCCTGCATCCGGCCCCGCAAAGACTCGACTCTAAAACTGTTTTGGTGGTCGATGAGGCCGCGATGGTCGACTCCCGCACGGCCGCTCGCCTGGTCGAGAAAGTCCACGCCGCCGACGCCAAACTGATCCTCATCGGCGACACCGCTCAACTCCCTTCAGTCGGGCCTGGAGCCATGTTCCGGACCGCGTTGGAGAGACAGGGAGGCGTCGAGCTTGCCACGGTCCTTAGGCAGCGTCAGGCGTGGGCCCGCGATGCGGCCGAGGCGCAGCGCGTAGGCAATGCGCGCAAGGCCCTGGAGGCCTTCCAACGCAACGGAAAGCTCCACATCGCGCAGACGAAGGACGCCGCGCTTGAGGCGGCGCTTGGCGCTTGGCAACGGCACTTTTCACCGCAACGAGCCAGCGAAACCTTGATGGTCGCGGCGACGCGGGCCGACGTTCGGGCGCTCAATGAACTCGCGAGGGAGAAGCTCATTGAGAAGGGCGAACTGAGCAGTCCCGCGGTCCAAATCGACGTAACCAACGGGCGGGGAGATCGTGGGGTAAGCCGCGAAATTCGGGAAGGCGAGCGCCTAATTCTGAAGCGCAATGACCGCCACCTCGGGGTACGAAACGGGGAGATCGGGACCGTCAAGTCCATCGGGATCGCAACGGGCGCACCAGCGCTCGCGATACTCCTAGACGATGGCCGGAATATCACCATCAGGACCCCGGAATACTCGGCCTTTGATTACGCCTACGCCGCCACCGTACACGCGGCGCAGGGTGCCACGCTGGAGCATTGCGTTGCGCTTATCGACTCCAGTTCGCAGCCCCGGCGTGAACTCGCTTACGTCGCTCTGAGCCGGGCGCGCGAGGCCACCGAAGTCGTGGTTACGGCCGACTCGGCGCGACAGGATTTTGAGGAGCTGTCGCCCCAGGTCCAAGCGCAGGAACCGGCGCCTAACACCATCGAAAAGACCATCGTCGGCTTGGAGAAGGCGGAGGAAAAGAAGTCCACTCTCGACTTTGATCCAGACCAAAAATCGGACCTGAAACAAAGCGAGCGAGAGATGATCTTGAGGCCTCGCCCCGGACTCGGTTTATGACAGAAACGAGTAGTGCACAGGTCGAGGGTTTTATGCGCTACGCGCGCTACAGACTTATTCGCTCGATATCGCTGACCAATTCCGATGCGGCACGGCTGCGCCGCACTACAGCGCGCACTACGCGCGCGACGGAAAATCCCAAGCGAAAGCGCGGGAGTTCTGCTGGCTGGGTCAGACGTCCGGGCTACACCGTGGTGAGTCGGTATGCCCGCTTACAAATGAGCCAGCTCCAGGATCAAGGAACAAGCGGTCAGAAAGTAAAACCGCGAATCTCTTAGGAACCGAAGCGACAAGCAACCAGGAGGATGTGAGCATGCGATTCAAGAGGAAGCCGAAAGAAGACGCCACGCGATCCATAAAGCTCTCGATTCCGAACGACTTGTTAAGCCGTTTCGATCGAGTGAACACACTCGCAGAGCAACAGGGATATCAGCCTATCGAGTTAGCGGCCCTCGTCGTTCGTCTGTTAGTACGCGAGATGCACAGCGCAGAACGTCAGCTCTCCACACGAGATGGAGCACGCCAATGATGCGCAAATTAACCAATGTCGTAACGATGATCGCCTCGTCCTTCTCGCTCGGATTGTATGGCACGGACTACTGCATCCAGCACCGCATCTTCGCACCGGTGCCTGCAGAACGAGCGCTCGATATTGGAGCTATGCTCGCAGTGGGAATGTCCCTGACACTTAGCGGGGGCGGTCGCCGCATCCTAAAGGTGCCTGCTATCAAAACCCTACGTGCCGTCCTGGCTTTGATCCCGGCCGCGCTATCGTTCGGTCATGAAGGGACGTCGTATGTCTCAGCTCTTGGAAGCTGTCGAAGTGCCGACCGACCTCACGCAGCGACGCCTTCCCGTTCTAGGTGAAGCTGCGTTGAAATTGCCCGCGCTATTTGCGTGCGGCAATACGATGGTCTGCAAGGAGCTTGATTTCTAAGAATTTTTTAACTCAACCGCAACCGAACGCAAAAAAGCCCACAGAAATGTGGGCTTTTTTGCTGGGTACCGAAATTGGGAACTTGGCAACTTCCCTTAACGCGGCATATTGGTGCCTTTTCCGCCACGCCCAACGATCAGTCTAAACTTGCGCATACCGGGCCGCAGCTTCACATCCTACGGTTCCACGGTCGGCAACGGCGGCACGTCCGCCACTGGTAACGGGAGAGCGGCAGATTTGTTCTTTTCAATCGACACCGGAAACTAGCGTGCGCGTCTTGCTGACAGGTCCGACTCCAGGTCCCAAAGAAATCGGCAACCTGATCCGACTGCTCGAAATTCGGTACTGTCCTGCGTGATGGGACTTAGGACAATCGCAGGGCACTTAGGACACCCCATAAGATTTGGAACGAAAAAAATTGCGCGCGATCTCCCACCACCCGAACACATGGACCGCTGGACGCGGAACGAACGACGTTACCGCTATCTACGAGACATGGGTCTATTTGTCGTGCCGATCTATTCCGACGGAGAGTATCCGGGCATCGAGTACATGCAGGTCGCATCCTCGATGCGCGAAATCTCGTTACTTCCGACCACCCCCAAGAAGCCAGCCAAGAAACTCGGCAGGCGTCTTGTCGCCCTTTCGAGTGTTGTTCAGCCAAAATAGGGGTTGAAGGTTCCACATTTCGTCTGGCCCATTCGGATCGATGTGGTCGATCTCCCATCCGAATCCTGTTTGCAAGCCATACTCCGCATAACGCATGTAACTGCCGTAAGTATCCATGCGCATTTCAGCGGGATGGCGCCCGAACACGGGCCTTCCCTTTTGCCACACGAGCAATTTCCGAAACTCGTCCATGAGAGAACACCTCTCCATGCGGTTTCGCACCGCCTTACGGGCTTGCCTGCATGGGAGGGAGTGTCTTATGATGGGGTTACTGTAAGGCCCTACATCCGATCCACATCCGGCGGTGCTCGCAAGCCGGTTAACCGCGCGACGCCTCTGACCCCTCAGAGGCGTTTCCGTTTCTGAAACTAGCAGAAGGAGTAGCGCGAGTTAAGAGACGGATCAGCCTCGCTAATGATAATTCTCGACAAACCGGGGCGGGAAATTAGAACACTTCCGTTCCCGCCCTCGCCGTGCTATACGCGACCACCAAGGGATAACGTGCGGTGAATATGAGAACGGCAGTCCGATGACCATAGCGGTCTGCTATATTTCGCCCGAAGGGGTCGTCTTGGGTGCTGACAGCACTTCGACTGGATTTACACCGCAACCCCATTATTTCAACTACTCGCAAAAGATTTTCGAGGTAGGAGAACCTAGAAAGGGTCGTTTGGGCATCTTGACTTGGGGCTTGGGTGGAACCGGATTCATCAGCCACCGCACCCTTGCTGCACGCCTAGCCGATAAGGTGGCCGCTGCAGGTGATCCAAAAGTAATCGATGCAGCAAACCTTTGGTCCGATCTCTATTGGCAAGAGTACTCTGCGGCACTTGCTCCGCAAATCGCGCGCGCGGCGGCCTTAAACGCGAAGGGCGGTGCGCGTACCCCGGTTGAATCGATCGAACTCGCAAATCTAGGTCAGCAATATTCCGTCGGGTTTTGCATAGGCGGGTATTCCGTAACGGACAATCGAGTACCATTCGCGTATCAAATTCTGTTCGATCCACGTGCCGCAAAACCCGCGCCCGTTCCGCTACCACTCAACGTCCCGCTCTATTGGGGCGTACCGAATATGATGCGGCGGCTATTGATGGGGGTTGATCCCGATTTGCTCGGAGAACTCTTGAGTTCGGGCAAGTGGCCAGGTCCAGAGGTGCAGCAATTGCTGCAAATTGTACAAAAGTACTCGCTGAGTTCCCTGATACTTCCCATTCGAGACGCCATCGATTTCGTTCACGCTTCAATTTATAGCACCATCAAGGCACTTAAGTTCTCGCAGTTTCCGCAGACATGTGGAGGCCCGATTGAGATTGCTGTGATTACTTCGGATCGTCCATTTCGTTGGGTGCGGCACAAACGCTTCGATGCGGCAATTACCGAGCAGGAGGGAGAGGCATGGCCAACGTGGTGACTCAAGCGGAGGTGGAGAACATGCTGCGGCGTCTGGAAGAAAGTGGTCCCCCACCTTGGATTCGGGAAATGCACGAGCATTTTCGGCAAAAAGGATTCTATCGACCAGAAGACTTACGTCGAGTTTTGGGGGACCCAACAGATCGACTCGAATTACGACCTGACGGTCCGTGCCTCATCCCCAGTCAAAAGACCGACGAAAAGTAGAGAACACCTATTTTGAAGGCATATTTGCGCCTTTTCCGCCACGTCCAACGATCAGTCTGAATTTGCGCATACCGGGACGCAGCTTCACATCATCCGGTTCCACAGTCGGCAGAGGCGTGCACTTCCTGGGGCTCAAGCGCAACCTGGGGAAGGTTCGAGTCTCCGCCGTACTTCTTGGTGAGCATCGCGTAATCGACGTCACGACCAAAGGCGGTTTCGACTGCGCCTACATAAGGAGCGTAGCCGTCACTACTGGCGAATGGACACGCGACGAACACGATCTGTCGATGCGCCTGTTTCAGCGCACGATGGACAAGCTCTACAAAGTCAAAGAGTGAAGCTCCGCCACGCAGCCACGCTCGCGCTTGTGGGCTGGTATCTGATGGTGCGCCAAACGACTAAGAATGGGCCATTAGACGAATCCCTGCCGTTAGAAAAATGGCAGATTTTTGAGAGTTTCGATTCCGCCGTTGCTTGCCAACAGAAACTTAACGATCTTTACAAAGAGGCTGAGGCTAAGAAGCTGAAAGACCTGCAGGCTCTCTACTTGGCCGCTAATTGCATCCCATCTGACGATCCGCGCCTCGCCAAGTGATACCGTAACATCCTGTTAGAGTAAGTCTCGCCTCGTCTCGGCTAGTCCAGCACTTAGGACAACTCGCAAGCATCTAGGACAATCGCTCAAGATCGGCGGTCAATTAGGACAGCACCCGAAATTCAGAAGGACATGCTCACGGTGAACGACTATGGTAAATGAGTCAGTTCGGACAACGCTAACTCTGGCACTGAACGAGTACGCGCTTCAGCGCGGTCGAATTTTTGGTCGTATTCAAAATTGCCGCGATGCCCTGTTCGACGCAGAGAACAACCTTAAACGGGCGCAAGAGGCGGACCGGAGCGCCACCTTCGCGGACGATGAGCAGATGCGTAAGATGCGCGAGCTACTCGACTACTACAACAGCTTACCAGAGCCACGGCCACAAGCGCTGCTGGAGCAGCACGCGGCAATGGGTAGGACGCAGATAGAAATGCATCGAAAGCGGATGGCGGCTCATGAACCTGTCCGCGATGCGCAGAGCGTCGTTGAAGAACGGCAGCGCGACTTGGCGGTTGCTGAACAAGATCTGAAAGCCATCGATGCCCGGATCAAAGAAACTACCATCGAGATTGAACGTTTGAATCACCAACCGTGAAGCTCCGCCATGCCGCCGCCCTCGCGCTTGTGGGCTGGTACTTGATGGTGCCCCCTGCCATAGGACTCGCGGGCTACGATATAGATGCGCCGCTCAGCAAATGGAAGGTTTCTCTGTCATTCGATACGGCGGCTCAATGCGAGGCATTTGTAGCCGACGAGGAGAAGACAGGCGGAAGCAGCGATGCCCGCAATGCGGCCAGCGCAGCTAAGTGCATCGCCAGCGATGATCCATGCCTCGCCAAGTTCCCGCCTCCTCCGCCATCAGGAAGTCATACCCAAGGTAAGACTTTTCAAAGTAGGACAGTCGCCAGCTCAAATCAGGACACTCAACCTCGAATTAGGACAGCACCAGGGCTCCTTCGCCGGCCTGACCAAGCGCAGGCTCAAGCGCCGCGTCTTCAAGGGCGTCGTCGATCTCCAGACCGCCATCAACCGCTTCGTCGTCGATCATAACCAAAAGCCACGGCCCTTCATCTGGACCGCCGACCCCGACAAAATCATCGCCGCCGCAAGTCGAGTCCACCAGGTATTGGCTTCATCCACTAGGAGTCCGCTTAGCGGCGGCACCCTGATGGCAATGTTCGACCCAAAGCGGACGTTTTGCACTCTTAGCTTTTCGCGTTAGCATTACCAAATGCAGCGGGTCTTATGCGTCTGTCTCGGCAACCGCAGTCGCAGCCCGATGATGCAGGCTGTGTTGCAGCAGCACCTGGGTTCAGCCTTTCAGGTCGAGAGCGCTGGCGTGGGGCCGGAGGCTGCCGTGTTTGCGCCGGCGAACCCTAGGTCTGTCGCGTGCATGAAGGAGCGCGGCGTCGACCTAACCAGTCATACAAGCCGTTGGGCCGGCGACCTCGACTTGAGCCAATACGGATGGATCGTCTGCGTTGGCCGAGAGGAAGCTGACAAAGTCCGCACATGGCTGGGCTCAAACTCGTCCACGGTCATCATTGTGGCCAATGAACAGCAGGGCGGCATTCCTGACCCTTATGAACTTGGGCTCCCCGGATACCGAGATTGCCTAGCTCTTCTGGATGCGGTGATGCCGCAGATCGCTCAGCAAATTGGCTGGGGCAGACGCTGAGAGACTGAGGCCCGACCGCGTTGAGGTCCGCTCTCCGCCCCGACTCCGTCGTTCGGAAGGTCCGCTCGTTGGCTGGGAACCAAGCGTCAGATTCTCACCACTAGAATGCTGAACTTGACACCATCGGGATCGGGCCGGGCCTTTATCGCCCATCGCGCCGCAAGAAAACTGCGAAGATCCCCCAGGACTGGCACGATCCTGCTTGTGCAGCTCGCGCCACCAAATCAAGAAGGCGGCCGAATCAGTGCTCTTATTTGCGTGACTTGGGATCGGAAAAGAAATCGCCAACAGAAACATTTAACGCACGAGCCAGCTTGATCAGGGTGGTCAGCGATGGACTGCGTTTTCCCCGGAGTATTTGGGAAAGATGCCCCTTCGAGAATTCGGTTTCGAGATAGAAGCGATCGAGCGAGCCGTATTTCTCCAAAACCAGAGCACGGAGCCTTTGTCGAAAGAGAAGTTCCTCGTTGGCCACAGGGGCGCGAGTAGCAGAAACGGGCAAGGGATTCGTTTGCAATTGCAAACGCGGGACAACTACAATCACAGGCACAACCCAGGCGCGCGAATCTCTCAGTGCTTCGAAGTAAATCCAGTAATAATGGTCCAGACCGTCTACCGCTCCAAGCGATTGATCGCGTATGCGCAAAGGGACGGAAATCAGCCTGCGAGCGCTGCGGTTCGTCCAAAGTGCTCCGGACGAAACTCACAGCGGCCGGTCAGGTTCTAGGGGTGAGAGGTTGCGTTCCGTTGGAGGTCGAGTTCGTGCGTTGCAGGGATTGTGATCACTTAGAATTCACTGGTCGATGGGAGTGGGTGCGGGAGCATGCGTCGAAGTAGCTCGCCAACGATGTTGCGGCGCCATGCGGTTAGGATAGGAGTCCTCAGGCGAACTCCTATCTCCGCGGATCGAAACTACTGCGGATTTCCCCTCAATTTGGATCGCACTGGACCATTGTTGTGCGCTTCGTCAGCCTTGAGCACTCCAAATCCCCCTGACAAGATAGATATGGTGCAATGAGGACAGCAAAAGAGACCCCCGTCGTTCGTCTACTCGACTACGATGCGCTCGTCCGCGAGCGCCAAGAGAGCCGCGACCGCGACGAAGAACTGCTCAGCTCTGGTCAGATCGATCCGCTCGAATTGCAAGCGCGCAACTCTCTCGTGCGTCCGTGCGGAGATGTCCAAATACTGACGCTTCCAGCGTATTGCCTTGACGACGATGCCCCCGACGCAGGGGAGTTCTAAACAAATAGCTTTCCACGACGTTTTGCCGTTATTCAAGGTCTTCCCCGAAGACGAAAGCATAGCGGTCATCGGCGGCCAGGCACTAAACTTTTGGGCAGAACGCTTCCCCGACAGATACAAACAATACGCACCATTTGAAAGCGAGAATCTAGATTTGCTAGGCGATACCGTCACTGCCGCCGAGTGTGCCCGCCTCTGGCGAGGGGAACTTCTTTTGCCGGAACCTTTCTCGCCATCTCCCGTAAGTGCAGTGGTTGAGGTCAAGTGTGCCCGTAAGAAAATATCGATCCAGTTCTTAGGCGGCGTCCGCGGCCTGGGCCATCAGGATGTTAAGCGATCATGTGTAAGCGCTAATAGCGGCAAAACCATCATTAAGGTATTGGACCCTATCGCCTGCCTTGAGAGCAGAGTTCACAATTTCTGCGGTCTTCCGGGGCGTAACACTCCAGCCCATCTGAGCAGAATTGGCCTGGCCATCGCCGTAGCTCTGGACCACACAGCTCGCCTCGCGAAGACGAATGCTGAAGTTGCACTCAGCACCGCTGAACGAATCCTAGCGTTGGCCAGAGGCCACGACGGTTTGCGATTGTACGTTAATTACAAACTCGACCTGCTCGATGCCATTCCGCCCGAGGGGCTTCCTCAACCCTTCTACGACGGGAGCCTCCAGCGAGTGCGCATGTGGTTGCAGGAACGCCGAGAGCGCTACGCTTCGCTCATAGCTTCAATTTGCTAGGACATAACCAAAGTTGGAGCCGCGAGGATGGCCGGCGGGGTGCGAATCACTACCGATTCGCTACTTTGATGTTTGAGGTGCTCTTGTCTGCCAGTCTTTAAGGTGCTGGTCCATTTGCATTTTCAGGAAGAGCGCGTCCACCGCGCTTTCAAACTGGTCTAGAGGATGTTGGTCGCAGTGGGAGTGTATCAGCATCTTTTCTGATTCCACCGACGACTCTTTGCCAAATCGACAGTGTCTTGGTTTCCGCCCCGCGTCAAAATCCCCATGTTGAGGCCAGACATAAAGCCTTGTGCCCAGGCGAAGTAAACAGTTTCGATGGATGGATCGCGCTGGTAATCCTTCCCGAACTGGGCGCACGTCGTGGCTCCGGGCCCCATTGTGGTAATGGTCGAGTCATCAGCCGAAACCAAGACCTTCGCAAATAGGATCACCAGAACCGCGAGCGCGCCAGCATGACGTAACCGCATCACTGAGAACCCTCCTTTGGATAGCGAAGCTAATCAAGTTACGCTGGCAAGGAATAGGAGCTGAAAAAGGCCCATCTGCCCGTCGCACAAAAGCGCAAACCCTGCCACTCACGGGCAATTGTGGGCGGCTCGATAACCAGCTGTCTCCGCCGCCTGCGCGCTAGGAAAAACGACTCGATTCTGCGGCGCCATTGTGTCGTAGCTTCCGCACCCCCGCCACGCATAGATATGCGACCTCCGATTTCCAACGATCGGCCCCTCCCCGGGATTGCCTAACGCCGCCCCGGCATCTTCGTTCGCCTCGGTGTTAGCGCCATCGCTGCCTGGAGTTAGACTGGCGCTCGCAGTCACAGCTTGAGAATGCGCCGCGTGCAGATTCCAGTTCTGAACGTATTGGCTCGCGACAGTGGGATCGCGGAGCACCACGAGGTTTTCCGCGTTTCTTTCTTCGGCCGCCTTCGTGAAATTGAAGCTCCCGGTTATTACCGTCTGCCCGTCGATGACCATCACTTTGTTGTGTGCGATCGCGTGAGCAGAGTCGATAAACACCGGCACCCCGGCATGTTCCAGGAACGTGGCTGCCGAATAGCCTTCCCTCAGGTTGCTCTTGTCCAGGATGACGCGGACGTCGAGGCCGCGCCGTTTGGCGTCGACGATGGACTTCGCGATGGGCGCCGCCGTGAAGCTATAAGCTTGGACCAACACCTGTTGATTTGCCGCGTTGATCGCTTGGACGATGGTCTGAGTGGGATCGCATCCCTGAGGAAGTGGCGGGCTGAAGCAGACCTGCATTCCTCCGGAAAACGCGGGAATCGCTGAGAGGGTCGATGCGATCAGCAGGATCGCAAGAGTGAGACGATTCATGGTCTTTGCTCGGGCGGAACTTGCTTTACGAAATATGCGCGAGAGTGCCAGGTGTTACGTCGTTGATGATACAGCAGTCCGCGCCGCTCGAGTTTGCGGATGGCCTTGCGTACCCCGTCTTCTGAGAATCCTGCGACCTTGGCAATGGTCCGCACTCGCGAGTGTGAAGACCCAAATCCGAGCGGAACGTCGGCCAGATTCACGTACACTCTTTTCGCTTCGTCGCTCAGTCTCGCGACCCGGTGAATTGGTGAAGCTGGCCCGCTAGCCTCCGACAGCGAGGCGATCCGTTCTCGCCGCCGTCTTATCGCGACGTGATCCTCGACCCAAAAGATCAGGTGCGGCCCGAGTGATTGGTCTGCCAGCTGGCGCCCGGCGTAAGTGTGCGTCGTGAACCGCGAATTTAGTGGCTCCCATGAACCAAATCGCAACCCCTCGGGGCCCCTACTGTTCGTTACGATTCGGCTAGTTCTTTTTCCCTCTGGCCAACATTTGAGTCCAGGGGCGGTTTGTCGAGGTAAATCCTTCGATACTCCAGGTGTTGCGCAAGTTCGATAGCCAAGGCTTCTTTTTTGGAAGACGTTGAGACGAAGTCGAAAAAAAGAGCTTCCGGCGAAAAGCGATTTCCAAAACCTGAATCCCAGAATTCGCAGCCGGCGGAATGCAGCTTCTTGCCTTGATTCGCGGATTTGAGAAAAGCGATAAGCCGCGTACGAAGATCGCCGGACTGACCAAGGTGCAGCACCCCCTCCGGATCAGCACCTTGGCATCGCGGGATAGCTTGAGCGCTTTGGTCCGCGAAAGCGCGAATCCGATAGACTCCAGGCGAGTGCGGAACATTCGCCTTGACATTCTCGACGGCGAGCTTCCAAGCTTTGGTCCAGCGAATCTCCCCTTTTGCTGAAGCCGATGTCGCCATAGATCTTCCTGTCAACCCCTAGGTTTCAGCCCGCCAAGCGCGGCGCTTCCACCAGTGGTCGAACGGATAATGGACTGTCCGAAGGAAGGGCCTTGGTGCGCCTATCCCATCCTCTTTCATGCGGCACTCATTTTTGTGACAACACGCACTTTGTAGTACGTTAAGGTGTCTGAAATCGACACTAAGGTACAACAAGTGCAAGTTGCTCGTGAAGCGCAACCTTCGACCCGTCATGGAGGGCTGATAGGGTTCTTCGAGTGGCTCCTTTGGCTTTTCCGCCGACGAGACCCATCTACTGTCACAACCGTGGGCAACTCCACCCACACAAATCGCGATGGCGGAAGCATCGGACTTTCACCGGAAGGGCGTTCGGCGAATGGTTTCAGAAGCGCTCCCTCATCTAAGGAAGACAGCGCGAACTCCGGTGGCTCAAAAGTCGCTTCGGACTCCTTATTCAACTCCAAGGTGAAAGAGCCCTCACGGTCAAACAATCGTGAGGACGACTCCGTTCGTGAGAACTCAAGCGAGCCCCTTCTTCGGACAAAGGAAGTTCACGTTTTTCTAGAGCGCCTGCCTGAAATTCAGCGGCAGCTGCTCGAGGCCGAAACCGCTCCCAGCAAGGCGCTCGCAGAGTTTATGGCGAAGCTCATGCCCACCAAGATGCAACTGCGAACGCCTCTTCGTGCACTTAGAGACGACTACGCGAAGATGGACGAGATGGGCGTTCACAGAGCATCGCAGCGGCCCGACTCGCGGCGTGCCCATGTCATCATCTTGTTGTCGTTCATAGTAGCGGAAGCTTTGATTAACGGATCATTTCTCGCGGTCGGCAGCGAATATGGGCTGATTCAGGGATGGCTGATGGCGGCAGGAATTTCAGCCTTCAACGTTTGGTTGTTAGGTTTTAGACTGGGAGCTAACGCCTTCCGGCAGATGAACCATCACCGTTGGTACCGAAAGTTGCTGGGAGCCCTGGCCTTCTGCGCCATCTTGGGCGTTGCGTACAGCTCGAATCTATGGGTCGCTCACTACAGAGATGCCTTGGGTGGCGCGGATCCTGACAATGCTAGCGCGACCGCACTTACCGCGTGGCTTGCGAATCCGCTCAATCCACTGAAGGTTAGTGGCGTCGAATCGCTTTGGCTCTTGGGGCTAGGTCTCACCTTCACCATCTTGGGCATCACCGACGGCTTCTTCTGGGACGATCCATATCCAGGATATGGGCAATTCTACGCAGAATACCGGCGTCGCCAGGCAGACTACCAGTTACTGTATGAAAAGAGTTTCAACGAACTGCGAAATGTAGAGCAAACAGAGGAATCCAGATTATCTGACTTGGCGGACGAAATTAACAAGCGCCTCAACGACTTTCTTCTCTTGAAAGCAAGGTACGCGACTAAACCCGACGATCCCGATTTTGAAGCTTGGAAGCGAATCGAGGAAGGCTTCCCGGAGGCCCGCGTAAATGCGGTGCTCGGTGACCTGAAGGAGAAGAAGGGGAAGATCTTGGACGAATATACGAGCGCAATGAAAGACCTAGAACTTCTGGACCCCACCGCTGTAAGTGAAAAATAAAACCGCCACTTTGAGCGTGCTCTTGTTAGTGGCCTTCGCCTGCTCGATAGGCTGCAACGAAAAGTCATACGCGGCGAGTCGACCGATTGATCCGAAGACCGGCTGTCCGAAAGACGGGAAATATTCGGAGGTATCCGCGATCCTCTTAGATACGACAGATTCCCTCAGCCCAGTTCAACAGGAAGCCGTTCAAAAGAAGCTCGATGAATTCGCAGAAAACGTCCCTCGCTACGGCGAGCTAGAAGTCTTCGTGGTCCGACCCTCCAGTGACCGGTTGATTGAACCTTTACTTCAGGTCTGCAACCCGGGCCGAGCGAGCGACACAAATGTCTTTACCGGAAACCCTCGCTTAATGGAAAAAAGATGGCGCGACAAGTTCAAAGACCCGCTCGATAGAACCCTCAACGCCACACTAAGCAACGGCGTCAGCTCGAAGCAGTCACCCATCATGGAGGAGATACAACAGGTCTCAGTGCAGGCGTTCTTCGAAACACCGCCAAAAACATCGAAGAGGTTCGCCATCGTATCCGACATGCTCCAAAATTCTCCGGTCTTGAACCAGTACCACGACTCCGGATCGTTCGAGCAATTTCGAAACACTCCAGGATTTGTGAAAGTAAGACCCGAGCTGAAAGACGTCGAGATAACGGTTCTTTATGTACGCCGGTCCTCGGATTTGCAGCGACAGGGGAAGCGGCATGTCGAGTTCTGGCAAGGATTCTTTGACGCGGCCGGGGCAGAAGTAAAAGAAGTCAAGTCCGTCAATGGCTAACTTCCGTGGAAACTAACTCCTACAAATCGCCCTGGTTCTGGGGCCGAGGCTGGGAGCGATTCGGCGCGTTCAGCGTAGTTGGCGGAGCTTTGTTATGGTCCGCGCATGCGTTGTTCCCGACCGCCCGATGGCAGATCGCGTTTATCGCATTCTTCTTGATGATCGCTTTCGGATATAGCGAGTGGCACGACAAAGAGGGCCAGGAAGACCGCCTAGGAGATGAGCTCTATTACTTGGGCCTTACATACACGCTCGTAAGTGTGGCCCATGCCCTATGGGCGTTCTCAGGAGTAGTTGATGTAGACAGACTCGTATCAGATTTCAGCGTCGCGCTACTCAGTACGCTTGCCGGAATAGTTGGCCGAGTTCTCCTTTACGAGAAGCATGCGAGCCGGAAGGAGACATTTGATGCTGATGAGGGAATGGCTCGCCTCCGAAATGAAATCGAAGGCACGGTTCGACAAATGCAAGATTTCCGACAAGGTCTTGCGACATATGTGCAGCAGGCGAGCGACAATGCCGTACAGAGCATGAACACGGCATTCGCTTCCTTCTCTACCAGTGCGAAGGAGATCAGCGAAGCTGCAAAGGCGATGAACTCTTCCCTCAAAAAGAGCGCGAACGCGTTCGACAAAAGCTTTAGTCGCATCGGCGATGCGAGTGAGGCTCTGAGAATGCGCGTCTCTGAGTTGGCTGAAGGGACAAAAAGCTTAGTGTCTCTTTCAGAGGCCCTGACTCAACAAGCAGGCTCGCTGAATGCGTCGCTCGAACAACAGGCTAACGCACTGTCTTCAGGTCTCGAAGCGCAGAAAGAAACCATCCGTAGTCTTGGTGCAGAATTAGACTCCCTGCGCAACCCCGTCACTCTGCTCACGGGTTCCATAGACGAAATGCGACAGCACGTGAGTGCGGCAACGCAAAGCTTTGAATCGCCGGAGTTAAAAGCAAACATTGCCAGTGCCCGCGATGCGGCCAAGAATTTGAGTCGGAATCTTCGTTCCGTAGCCGACGCCTTATCGCCAGGATCGATTGAAGCGAACCTTTCTGCCCTGAAAACGTTCGCAGATTCCGTGACTGAGCTTACCGCAAAAGTCGACGAATGCGCGCGCAACCTTGATCGGCTTGGCCCTCAAGCAGGGTCACCACCGACCGTACAACAGCTTACCTCCGCGCCCAGAGATGGGTCAGCGGTGCACGGCTTTGAACGTCCACCGTCTAATGATTCTGCGCTCCACGCCAGCTCAACTAACGATTCTCGACAGGCCGCTCCGAACACGGTTCAAGTTGGAAATTCGACGATTTTCCCACCGGACCCCAACACATCCGTAAATACTCACGGAACAAATACCGCCGATAATCACGAGCACGCGACTGAGAGCAAGGTTGGCGGTTGGAGGTTCTGGAGGCGGGATTAGGCCTGCGACTGTGCAGTGGTAACACCAATGGGCCGAGGTTCCGCGGACGACCAAGCTTACAGAAGAGGCCAGGCTCTCGGTTTCACGGTCGCAGAGTTGTTCACGCTTCTGCTCTTTCTTGTGCTCCTTATCTTAGCGTCGGTGGAGCAACACGACAAAAGAACGGCTCGGAAATACCAAGACTCGGATCGCCTTCAGAAGGATCTTAGCGAGGCGAAAAGAGCAGCGGCCAATCTCGCCGAGAAGGACAGACGCTTGCGTGCATACTTCAAAGTTCCTGACGATTTCGGAGACAATTTCAACGATTTGGTTCCGTCTAAAGACGATATGTCGGAGAGCCAACGGCAAAAATCGCTCATGGAAAAGGCCGCCGCCGCCGACGAAGCCAACCGGATCCTGAACCAAGATTCGTCTCTCACGAAGATTGCTGGTAAGAAAGGGTCACCATACGACGCCAAATTACTACCCGAGCGGGTTAGGTCTTGCGTCGAAGAAAACCAACGCCTCCAAGGTCAGGTCGCCAACGTCGAGAAAAGATACGGAGGGGCTGGGACGGTGTATCCATCATGCTGGGTCGCCGCCACTGGCGGTACTGAATTTGTGCTCGATGTCGATTTGCTTTCCAATCCAGACGGCGGGCGTCTCGTTATTCACGATGGCAAGGTGCCTGGCCACGAAAACGATAAGGCTGTTCTCTTCCGTGACGTGCAGTTCGAACACCCTCTAACTGAGTCGGATTTCCTGGATCAGACACGCCCGTTCTATGACTTTGGAACGAAGGAACGGCCCGAATGCCGCTTCTTTGTTCGCGTCTACGATCGGACCGCGCCGCAGGACAAATCGACTTTCAAAGATCTCCTGCTGACAGTAGAAAAGAACTTCTACAAAGCTTGGGGTGAGACCCAATGAGGATTCGACTCATTTGCGAGCTCATTCGCCTTTACCGTAGTTGCCATCTTGCGTATCCGGAAGAGCGTTCTCTTTCCTTTCGTTCCAGTGTCACAACGCTCCCGTTGTGATCACCCCGGGCGACGCCCGTGCCTATCAAAACAATTATCGCAGAGCCACAGGGGACCAACCGTCATTTCATTGGGCAATTCTCGCTCCCCCTGTGTCCGACTGGGTTCCTGAACCCCTCTAGCATTGATTGTCTGAGTTCCATCGAGGTCCGGATCGAACTTCTCGATCACCAGGAAGGGCTCAGCTTGTGACTAAGTGGCCGCCGCGACACGTGATGGCAGCACACCGTGGGATGCAGGCTGAGCCGATTCTCTTGATCGGACAATTTGTTATTGTTCCAGGCTGTGGATAAACAACTCGAGATAGACGGGGGGAATCAATTGGCGAAGGGGTGGAGATGCCGCTAAAGAACTGATCCGTTTACCGCTCTAAAAGTGAGCCACCCCGGGCCATAGACTCCGGCAGGAGCCGGAGGACGGGGATGCTGAAGATGGATCAGGTGCACGTACTGCGACAC